>Ga0136643_10003947_pt1 | contig 20214 bp, 9 predicted proteins | sample TergutLab28metaG_FD_96883 | JGI IMG/M metagenome (GOLD analysis project Ga0136643, IMG submission 96883) | Labiotermes labralis P1 segment gut microbial communities from Petit-Saut dam, French Guiana - Lab288 P1 (version 3) (version 3) | ecosystem: Host-associated > Arthropoda: Insects >...
CAAAGCCCTTTCATTTCGCCTGCCTGTGCAGGATGGGCTTTTCCTCCACACCCCCCCCCCCCCCCCCCCAAAAAAGAAATCTAGGTAACAGCGCCACTTATTCAACGACGTTGTGTTTCATGGACTCGTCAAGTTTGTAGCGCGTATATTCAATGAAGCTGATTGCATAGTATCGCATGGGGACTGCAGTGCATGACAGTGGGTCATGTAAACAGAAATACTGCGCATGAAAACCGTTGCTAAACAGGGAAATTTCCAATTTTCTTCCCATAAAGCCAACAGCCATTTGCTAGTTCTCTTTTCAAAGAAGCTGTTGGATTGGCAGTGATACTCTTCATTATATAGAGATTGTACAACTTACTTCCTGACAACAACCAGTTGATACGCCGAAGTCCGATCCCTCTGATGTCTATAACACTAAGTAATTCCGTTCCGAGCAACGTGTTACTTGAACCTAAGTGTGTCACCATGCACTTCATTATTATTCTCACTGGCATGCCTAAGAGTTACTTATATTTGAATGATGCCATCCCGTTGTGCACGTGTAAAAATTTGCTTTTATTGCAAAGACCATCTATACACAACATTTGAATAGCAGTTGTAGTTTTACAACTGGTTAATCAGGGTACATGTTTCGGCAGTTTTATCCGGCCATCATCAGGCCTACAGGATAATATCATTAATTACGGTACATTCGTTAACTCTACCAAAGGGATTCGTAATATTGGCGTAATCTGGAATAATCTTTTTGATAAGACACTTTTTGTTAAAGAAAATATCGGCGTTATATTTTACTACCTTAATATCCAACTTCTTGTAGTGGCAGATGAAGCGCGTCTGACTGGCTTTTATCTTGAATTTGAATTACACCAACGGGATCCCATTGGCAGAGTTAACGAACGTACCTTAATTGACAATATTATTCTGTAGACCTGATGATGGCAGGATAAAACGGCCGAAACATGTAGCCTGATTAACCAGTTGTAAAACTACAACTGCTATTCAATTGTTGTGTACAGACAGTAATTTGCAATAAAAAAAACTAAGTGTTACTATTAGAAACACTAAAATGTGCATGTGTGCCTGTCAGTATTTCCCGTGTTCAATTCAAAATATGTTTGAATATGTTTTAAGTCTTTAAAATCCTACGGTAGTCTGCCATGGTGAATATATGAATTATCTTGAGATGTCAATATATTCAGTTTTTGGACCTCCTCAGTTTCAATCTAACAAACACACTTCAAAGTGCACTCAACAGTAAGGTTAGCTGCAGTTTCCAGTATTAAATATCTCTGGTATCGTTACTTTTACAAAAGTAAGAAGTAACTACACATAATATAATCATGTTTAAGATATATTTCATAATTCTTGCTGAAGAGGGCGGGATTTGTAAAGAAGGTGACGTGGGAGGGACAAATGCCGTATTCTGTATTTCTCTTTTTTTTATTTCTGTACGGTTTATTTCAATAGGCCGTCAGCACTCAGACAGCAAATGGTTTTGAATACCGAAGTATAAAGAAAGTGGATGGAAATAACAATCGCCCAATTCGATATATTATTCCAGCTTGTGCCTGGAGGAACTGATAAGGAGCACGAAAAACATTATGCGATATGGAGGTATATGTGGGCTGAAATATGAATCGGGTCTCCTCAACCGCAGTAGGAGTGCCACACTATTCGATCGCAGGGTATATTTACTGAGCCGTCGGTGTTTGTATGGCTCTCGAACGGATACCCGTCCGTATTGTGGATATGAATGGAATTACTAAGAATGATTTTAGCTTATATTGTGTACGGAAACACCAATAACTTCTTGTCTGGTAGACGATATTTTATTGAAGTTGCAACCATGCTGCTAAAACGCAAGCAGCAGCTGAGCGTCCTAATTGAATTTCTCTTTATGTAAATCCAAAAGACTGCTTTCCTTTGAAAGTTGTATCAAGCGACGAGATACAGTCTGCATTTGTTACGAACATAAATAACTGCTTGCGTATATTGGGCAGAGGTTTTCTTTACACGAAAAAAAAAATCTGAATTTTATCGCTTAAACCAATTCAGATATTGATAAATTTTAGGTTCCAAATGAAATATCTTGCTAGGAAGTTGATTTTATCTAAGACATTTGAGGTTATCACAGCGGTGTTACTCAACATTCAACCCTTGTGTGATATTATGCCGTATCCAGTTGTGGATACCAACGCTTGGAAGGATAGTGAGGCCTCCTAAACGTCAGTAATTCTTTACCAGTAGACACGGCTAAAACTCCAGAAAACTTTAATTTTACGTTTTCGCTTAATCACGTTGTGGTACATTTTACGGTCCTGTCGGTAAGTACGATTATGTATGGTGAAGAGAGAGAAACCAACACGACGCAACTAATCCGATATTTATTATCAAACTTTTATCTCAACATGTTTCGGGCATCAATATGCCTATCATCAGGAGAACAAGACCGTACTGCATATGGTGTTCTGCACTGGTTGTGCTGGCTGTGGTTGTGTGGAGCTGGATCGTAAGCTGTGTGAACTGTATGAAGGTTACTGTTCGACAGTAGTACACGGTCTTTGTTCTCGTGATGATGGGCATAATGATGCCCGAAACATGTTGAGATAGAAGTTTGATAATAAACATCGGATTAGTTGCATCTTGTTGGTTTCTCTCTCTTCACCCTACGTTCATTATGCACGGTCACAAAAACCTAAAACTGTTATGTATATTGGAATAGTAGGCAGATGGCAGACAACGAACTATAAAGAAGATCTGCGCTCTTCGGGCACGTTACGCAGCGTAGATTGGAAGTTACTTACTGACGTTTTGGGACAACCCATCGGTCACATCTTCAAAGATCAAGCTAAAGATAGGACCGAAAGGTTGTCCCGAAATATCAGTAACTACCAATCTATTCTGCGTAACGACCCAGAAGAGCGCAGATCGCATTTCCATTGCGGCGGAAGCCTGAAAATCACGCCACTATAAAGAAACTGGAAGGAAACGGTCGTGTCAAAGAAAGATCTTATCCAGCCATTTGAATTGGAGGATTGGGAAAACCCACGAGACAGTCTCAGTCAGTATAGTCGATGTGGCGATAAAATTTAAAACCAGCTAAACCCCGGAAACAAGTTAAGAGACTTTTTGTACCAAATTGCTACTTTGTAAACCCGAACAGCGAGACAGTGAAGCAGACTTGTCGTACGTTTAATAAGATGTTTATTTACGCTGCGACATGTTTCGGCTCACACAGCCATCCACACAGACCGCAACACGTAATGCTTCAGGAAGATAACAAGACCGCTGCATTTTAAAAGTAAAAGATATAAATATAAATATGACTACGATCAATAAAACTGATGAAGTGTAGCCATTAGCATTTTACATCATTCGTCACTGCTTTTATTTTCTGCAATGACATTTGTATTCTATCTTACACTTATTTTTAATACGTAACAATCTTTACATTTAATAATTTTCCAACAAGATGCGACTTATTCAGTTTAATGCATTTCTGTAGGCAGCTCTACATGTTTCGGCTGTTGACACCCATCATCAGGAGCTCGTACAATTGCAGTATTAATTGATTTTGTTTATTTCCATAAGGTTCGTCGTCCCCGTTGTGTTTATAATTAAACTAGATTGGAGTGTATGTACTTGTCTAACACAATTGTATGATGGTAGAGAAATTTATAGAATTTATTATATAAAGAACAACTACATGTTTCGGCACTTTACATTGGCCATCTTCAGGTTGAGAAATGGAAAAACTTAGTAAGCAGCTATATTTGATTTATGTGGGTTGAATACAACTGTATGTAATAAATTCTATATATTTCTCTACCATCATATAGTTGTGTTAGACAAGTATATACACTCAAATCTAGTTTGTTTATTGCATTTTCCGATAGAACTTCAACATAACCTAAATTATGATTCTATATATATATATATATATATATATATATATATTTGTTACACATTTTATTTATTTTGTTGTACATAATTTTAAAAACACTGCATTTAACCAATATTTTATATGCATATTTGTCAAGGCTAGTAACATTCAATCTGACCAATGTAGAATTTCAAATTATACATGACTATTAATAGCAGTGTATTTTACTCATTGCAGTTAATCAATACCAGAAGCTTTATTTACATTTGTACGAGCTGCTGATGATGGGTGTCAACACCCGAAACATGTAGAGTTGCCTACAGAAATGTAATAAACTGAATAAGTCGGATCTTGTTGTAAAATTATTAAATTCGATTCACGAAGCACGGACCCGTGTATATAAAAATCATTACATCTTCCTACAATATCACTCTGAAAACAGCTGTTACGCTGAAGCACGTCAGATCGTAAATAAGCTTCTCATGAAAAGTGTACCTTACTGTTTTCTCTTATCTCACCAGTCAACAACTACACCAAACTACTACGATAGATTCTTAGCATTCTAAATCAAACTGTCCGATCTATGAGTGGCGGTCTCTACCTGAATTCAACGATACTTAATATCCACCACCATCGTTTAGACAGTCTGTGGTTATCCCCAGTTGCTCCTGGGAATTAACGGAAAATGGCCAACAACGATTTTTGTTTCTACTTTCGCGCCGTTTGGGTATTACAGATCCTGAATGTTGTAAAAAAATACTGCATGTGAAATAACACTTTGCATTAGAATAAAATTTTTTTGTTTCCTTACAACTAAACCTATCTGACTGACGCGGGCGTAAGCTAATTTATATGATGTTCTGTACCGAGTGACTAATTCAATACTTACTTACTTACTCCATGGTGCATAGTCCTTCTTGAGAAGCTAACTGGTTTGCAGCCAGTCAAGAAATTCCCCGCATTTCACGGAACCCGAAGGTTCATTACCGCACTCACAACGGTTCGCCACCTGTCCCTATACTGGGCCAGGCCAATCCAGTCCATATACCCACATCCCACCTCCTGGAGATCCATCCTAATATTATCCACCCATCTACGCCTATGTCTCCCCAGTGGTCTCTTTCCCTCCGGTTTCCCCACCAATATCATATACACCCCCTCTCCTCACCCATACGCGCCACATGCCCAGCCCATCTCATTCTTCTCGATTTTATCACCCGCACAATGTTGGGTGAAGAGTACAGATCATTTAGCTCCTCGTTACCTGGTCCTTTCTAGGTCCAAATATTCTCCTCAACACCATATTCTCAAACACCCTCAGCTTCCTTCCCTCCCTCAATGTCAGCGACCAAGTTTCACACCCATACAAAACAACAGGCAAAATTATATTGACTAATTCAATATTTCGAATAATTATTTCACTGACGGGAAAGTAACTCATGATTATTTAGCGTTGCGAACAGTGCCACAGAATATTAATGATGTAATTCATTCTGCATAATGTGCAAGTAATATGGATAGTTTAGATTGCCACATAACACTACACACTATACAAGCAAGGAGACAAAAAAAAGCGAAATATGTCCTTGACATTTCATTCTATTCTGTTATTCTACTATGTTTTTCCATTCAGACTTTCCAGGGGAATATATATATAGGTTCTGGATAAATATTTCGACCTAACAGATAGGAAGCAGAGGATGGATAGAACCTAACAAGGTGCGTCATAGTTTGTAATGTGCATTATATATATATATATATATATATATATTAGAGTGCTTAAGCAAAGGATGAAGTGTGGGACACACAGCACGAATAAGAGATATGAGAAATATATAAAAATACTAGACGAAATAATAACAAATATATACCATCAAATGTAGGTGAACACAAACAAAATTGTTGATTTTATATACCTGATAGAGTATAAGCGGTAAATGATGAATACAATTTGAAGGAGAGAGCTATATGAATTGCTAATAGTAAACTGACCGTGCATAAATAAGATGTGAAGGTTTGGACTACCTTAAACTGGTGGAGAATAGGGCCCGTATATTCTGAAATTGATAACAAATGTTTGAAGACAGTAGAATGTCCGGGGCATGTGGAATGTGGCGTGTTGGCGCCTTTTTAGTAGTTTTAGCCACATTCCACTAGCATGAGACATTATACCGCCTTCAAAAATTTTAGTGTTTTAACTCTTAAACTTTTTAACATCATCATCATCGTAGCTGAAGTGCTTCTGCAAAGGTAAAAAATGATATATTTGACAATAAATTGTCAAGTTCCGGGAAGGCGGGAAATATAATGAGGAACTGACAGACCATCATATTTACAAGATGAACTTCATTAAATATTGAATTTAAGTAATTATTCTATAACGAAACTCTTAATTACGCAGTTTTGTCTAAGAACATAGGGAAAATTGCATACTGAGGATCTTTCTTGTTTGACTCTTCACCAAAGTTTACTGAGTGATAAAAGCAAGATCAGTTAGATGGGCGGAACATTTGGCACGTAGTAAAGAGAAGAGAAATGCCACACAGTTTTGAGGGAAGGAGAAGCAGAAGGAAAGACACTTGGGAAACCTAGGCGAAGATGGGAAGAAAATATTAGAATAGATAATTGAAGAGATATGATAGGAAGATTTGGAGTGGTTTAGGAGAGAGGCAAGCCGCAGGTTCTTGTAAACCAAGTAATGAGGCTTCATAAAATTCGGTGAATTTCTTGACTGACTGAGGAACATCAGCTTATCAAGGATTGTGTTCCATGGAGTTCAATATTAATGACCCTCAAGTAATGTGCGACGTCACCCCTTTATGGCTTCAGAAAGTGCTGGGATAAAGCACAGTCAGATTGGATATTTATTGCACAAAACACTTCTCGAATATGAAAACTACAACGATAGTCTTTTTTTTACCAACCTCATGCACAGATTCTTTATTTTAATACATTTACTATATTCCTCTACATTTTCCGAGCACTATTATGCTGTTCAGTACACATGTTACGAGAGGACGAGAGTCCTCTCGTAACATGTGTACTGAACAGTCACCTAAAGAGAGTGACGATACCAGATGCTGTACTAATACAATTTTGCCTCCTGAAAATTAGCATAATAGTGCTCGGAAAATGTAGAGGAATATAGTAAATGTATTAAAATAAAGAATCTGTGCATGAGGTTGGTAAAAAAAAGACTATCATTATATTAGGATGAACGGTCCACAAAATATTAAAAAATAAAAATAAAAATTACAGTCTTAAAAAATTACTGTGTTTAGATGAAAATACACAAGAAGACCAAAGATTATACACCTAACAAAATACGTGTAAGTATAAGACAGTTCCATTGCTTAGACAGCAGCAGGGTGTGAAAGAAGCAATATTAATACAAAACTAAACTGACTCCAGCGGACCAGTAGAAGTGTGATATAAAGACTGCTATGGAATATCGGAAGTAAACCTTACTAAAATGTTACAGGGTGTAGCTATAACTATGAATTTATATTCATATAAAGTCTGGGTATGAAATAAAAAAAGTCGATAATAATGTGGATGACAGAAGTGACTGTCGTAAACGTATAGAAGGGGGTAGGAAAGAATAGGAAATAACAGACACTTATGTACCTAATAAGAAAATACATGTGAAAATGAATGGCCAGAATAGTGACAGAGATCCCTGAACGCTGAACCCTGGAATGCATATAAAAAGAAAGGTAAAAGTTGTCATGTTACTTCTAACAAAAATATAATCCTTCATGTACATACTGCATAAACTAACAGTCCACAGAACGCTAAGAAGTACACGATAAGCCTGCCAAATGCACCGCTCGGTATGGTAGCCCATTTCTCCTCACCGTCAGAACTAACACGCCACTCTGTTAGCAGTATTCAGCTAATATCAGTAGACAACACACTTGTTTTCACAACGTGGCCAACAGTGGCAACTCAGCTGTCACTCTATCCTTATAATTACGATGCCCCTTCCCATAACAATGGACGCAATATCGTTTCTGAAATTGAAACAGCTACGTTAAATACCTAGCAATCAGTGAATCAAGAATGCTGGCTGGCAAATAGAAGGTACTTTACTAAAAAAAATTTCGAGTTAATAAGGAAAACCAGCAAACTTCACCCTAAAACAGGCCATGACGGCCCAGAAGTAGAGTAGAGTTATAGCTCTACTCTTTCTTTAATCTCAGTGCTAGATGAGGGTGGGTGTCAAAGCCAGGCCCCGGCAGCTTTACCCCCGGGAAAGTCACCTGGTACCCATTGTACAGGAGACTGGATGATCCCCAGGGCAGGTCAGGAAGGGTGCGAAAAATTTTGTCCCCACCGGGATTCGATCCCTGGAACATGCAGCGCGCAGTAATTCGCTATACCGTCTGCTGTACCACGGCCCACGGTTAATAAGGAAATGATGAGACAACTGTGTGTACTTATAATTAACAATGAGTACCAAGGAACCATGTTTTATGTGTCGTTAAGTTCCAAGTAATGTCTGTAGTTTACTGCATGATGCCAGTAATACAGACTATACGTGTGACATCGAACAGTAGAACGATATTGAATAAAGAAATGGAAAAAATGTGGGAGGAAATGATCATTCCCTACTTTAAGGCGCTATTCCGGCGTTTGCGTGGAGGAATTGAGTGAAGGCAACGAAAATCCTCTCGGTTCCCCGGCCTGGGCGCGAAACAGGCACCTTCCGCGTGAAAGTCACACACGTTATTGCTTCAGTTTCTTCGGTCCAGCAGTAATAGTGAGCCTCCTGTACCCAACTATGTACTTTTTTATTTCAATCGCTGATATCTCGAACTCTCATAAATTTTTTAAATGTTAATCTATACAACTGAAGCATCACCACTGAACTTATACCTGTCAGAAAATTGAAAACACAGCTGTTTGATCAACTAAATAACAAAAAATTGGAAGTACTTTTTCTATCCAAAGCTCCCAGATTTCCGAAAGGGCATTACTGTTTTGAAAGTTCCCAGAGGGAGATTGTTCGACTTCAGGCGAACAATCTCCCTCATCCCGGGCGTACAGCCTGCTGCCCTGCACCTGAACGCCGACCACCAGCAACCAAGGCATTACACACCATATGCCGTAACAACACAAGTATAGTCTCGAGCTCCTGATGATGGGCATATAAGTGCCCGAAACACGTTGAGCAGATTATAAGTGCAATGAACCATTCATTTGCATCTGGTTGGTTTTCTTCTGTACGCTTATCCTGATTGGTGTTTAGAAGGTACCTTGTTCGCATCTCGGCTCTGTGAATGACTGTCTTCCCTCGTGACTGTTCCTCTGTCTTCTAAGATATCACTTTTATAAGGTCATTATTTATTTCATAAATATGATTCACAATTCATCTTTCGTAATTATCCTACTTCTGCAGGTTGTAGCTGAAAAAGATTTCTTCAGTAACCCAATAATAAGCCAGTTTTCATATAATCAACAGTTTTCCTTTCTGTTGCAGTCGTAAGAAAATTCATATACGAGTTTCAAGAGGATATCTAGGTGAGATGTAAGATAACTGAGAGTGGATAATAAGAAAATAAATTGCTTTGTGTACTTGAGCCTGTTGGCTGATGTATCACAACGGTAAAATTTGACGTTTAAAATGTTGAAGCTGTGAGATGGTTTACCCGAAAATTGCCACTCATTTACTCGCAAATTGAATTTCTGAATAGGATAAACGAAATCAGTTTAGAGATGAACCTTATTTCCTGGCACTCCTCTTTATATTCGTGACGAAATTACACAAGTGCCGGCGTTTAGTTTCAGTTGTTACTCATTACGGTGCCATCTATGTAGAGCGGTTAGAACTAAAGGTCACATAGCTAATTTCACGTAGAATTAAAAGTGTCGTACCACAAAGTTCGGTAAGACGTGAAATTTCTGACGAACGATAAATTTAAATTACATTTAATAGTATCATCCCAGTTGTATGACTACCTATCAAGCCCACATTGTTTTGGCAGGTGGTTTAGAATTACTTCCAAAACAATTTTGTTAAAATATCAAAACCTTTCCAACAGTTTTTATAATTCAAGCGAAATGGAAACTGACCTGTGCTGCCCACTCTGTTGCAAATGGTACATGTTAGATATTTTGTATGGAAGAGAATCTATCTGCTCTTTACAGCACAGTTATATGGTTTCAGACATGCTGCACAGTTTCACAAAGAGAGTCGCCCAAATAAACCGGAATAAAAATAGCATTCTTTTGAAAAATGTTTACTACATACAACAAGAATATATCCAGTAAAACAGGATAAATAAAGGAGATAAAATATATTGCACTTTTTCAGCGGTAGTATCCGTACCATAAATCACTAAAGAAAAAATATCACATTTCAGAAAATGAAAATATAAAATTTCCCTTTGTCTGCGAGCCACGTAAATAAGACCATTTTTTTTGTGGTCGCTTCAGTAGAAGTAAGCTGGGCCAACATCAAATAATCATTTGTGATTATTTGTAGAGACATCGCAATTGCTTTTGTATGGCAGGACTGAAGATACGTTTAAGTCATTATTCTTATCATCGACACATTTAATCTCAGTTGAAAGCTTACAGCATTTCAAGTACAGTAACAACTACTGTCACTAAGCACCCGATGGAATTGCAGCACCGATGCAAAAGAATTTGTAATTGGGTTTAAATACCGAAGGTTGCCGTCTTCTAGACTGTGACGATTAAAAAGTCTGCCGACGCTTAAACGTCGTTATACTTCTACCAGAATAGACCGCGCCACATTACAGTAAATGACAATCTTCGTGGCTCTCGGTGTGAGAACATCAAATCTAACGAATATAATATAATTATTATTAACAACAATAGAGTTCATCACAACTTTTGTAAATACAGCTAATTAATTATACCAGCCTTACGTTAGATAACGTAAATTGTGCAAGAAGTTTCAGACATGCGACGCTGGAGGCATTGACTCCAATTCCTCCTTTAAAAGACGGGTTGTTACTAAACCAAAAGGAATTTGACATTCAGAGGACCGTGCATCGTGATATATTCTTATAATAGAAACCATCGAGATGCTTTATATCACTAATTAATTTTGATAAAGAAATCTACATGTTTCGGACAGATCGTCTGTACATAATCAGGAGTCTTAACACTGTATACACAGCAATAGGTATGTTATGCTAGTTATGTTGACTGTTTGCTAGCGAGGTCAGGATGGAACATCCTGACCTCGCTAGCAAACAGTCAACATAAGTAGCATAACAAATATCTATTGCTGTGTATACAGTGTTAAGACACCTGATGATGAACAGAAGATCTGTTCGAAACATGTAGATTTCTTTATCAAAATAAATTAGTGACATAAACGAGCTCGGTGGTTTTTATTGTAAGAATAAACCAAAAAGTTTTAATTTTTCACATTATGGGCAAAGTTTTTTTTCAATGGTGGGTTAGCGTAGTGGGTACAGACACTAGGCTACGGAGTGGTCAGACCGGTTTTCGAATCCCGACTGGAGCAAAACATTTCGTTCTTTCCAAAACGTCCAGACCATCTCTGGGGCCCACCAGCTTCGTGTTCAATGGGTACCGGAATTAAAGCGGCAAGAGATTAATGTCGATCTTTCACATCCATCTAAGGCTGAGATTAAAATTGGGCTGAGCTATAACTCTGCTCCCCATATACAACTTCAGGGCGTGGAGAGGGACGAAGTCACTTAACTTACGGTCATTGGTGTTCTATTACTATTCGCACTAAACAGTCTTAGTATTCAGAGGCCATGCAATTTATCACAATCGTCACCATTAATCTTCAAATGTAATCCAAAAACCTGTCAGTGTAACAGCTACCTGACTCTAAAGACAGATAGATAGATAAATAAATAAATTCCGGAACGCTTTTGTGCCTGCAAATATATCAGGCAACAATAATTTCCCACTTTGTTATAACACATCAGTAGACTCCCGTGTGCCATCACATTTCAACTGGCTTCTACAAACCGACCTAGTCCAGTGGTTAGTTAGGAGCGACGTGTGGATGTCTTGACGAACAGATCTATGACGTCGCGTAGCAATACGTCCATTCGGACGAACCTTTACGAATCTCGCCACAAATCGATTCGACTTTTTCGAAATACAGCATTATCTTTCTGGGAACTACCTTGACGTTGAAACAGACGCCTGTCACTGCTGCTGTAAGCAGTCCCAATGCAGCTGCCAATTAAACTCAAGCTTAGGTTGCTCTTCGGAGGTTACATGGTGGTGCAGTTGGTTGAGGCACTGGGTCACAAGCCAGTTCGGTCCTCATTGGGCCACTTAGATTTTTCAAAAACTTAATCTTTCCGGTCTGCTTGTGGCACTGGTGTCGAAACAGCTTCTAACAGAGAGAGCATCTGGGATGTGTCTTGGGGGTAACGGCGGCCGGTGTGTAGGGATAGAAATTGTGGGATCCTCAACCTTCTGCAGCCCTAAAGGCCTGTGAAGGCCTGTATAAGGAGAACTTTAGGTTCGCTCATTTTTTAATAGAGCAAACAGCAACTTCCTCCATGGTTATGCAGTGAATTTAACAAAAATATTTCAGTAACCCTTCAAGGCAGAGTGGTAAATATCTGCACCATCTGCTTTAACAATAAAAACTATGCATTTTTCCAGCAGAGTGAATTTACGGGTTTCGTACTGCTCACGGAATAGAGCGATAGTTTTCCTCACCACAATTAACAGACTGGCCTTTAAATTAAAGAAAAAATATAGCTTCTGTGAGGTGAAGCTGAATTTTTTAACTTCATTTGGATGAACTTCATGACTCAAAGCGCTGAGAGCTTAATAATCTTTACAAGAATCACAGGGAGAGGAATTGTGAATTTTGTTATGGCAAGTCTTCTTGTTAGTGTCGTTAAAAATTAAAAAAAAAAAGCAGTTATAAAATCCGACAGGCTTGTAAATCCATGGACGAGAACCTCAAACGTAAATCAAATCCATTTTTCAAGATTCGTACAAAAATTATACACAAACTCTAATTAGTCCTGAACAGCATGGGGTTGACATTACCTGCATAACTAACTCAGGTGAAAATATCAAATATACAAAGGCCTTTTAAATACAGGAGTATCAATGACAGTACTTGTTCAGGGGCACCACACTGACGACGCACTATACCGAAACAATGTCTGCAGGATCCGTAACTTAGGATGATTTCCGCGTTGGCACTCAAAGTTTCAAAAACACATGTTTTGTTGTCTTTTGTCTTCTTGTAAAGGAGTGCCGTGACGTCTTTACGTCTGTTCTTAAGTTTATATTCTATGGTATCTTAAACGACACAACACCTGTCTTATGGAGGCAAGAAGCAGTTTTCTCGTTTTACCAAAATGCGATATTAATTAAAGCTGGCCTGCTCTTAATATGAGTGTTTTTTTTCGAAGTACATGGTCATTGAAATATAGGAGGACGCGATGGACTGCGAATGTGGCTGGGATGCTAAACTATGGAATGTTGCTGACCTCGGCAATTGCACGTTGGTGAGGATTATAAAATTTGAACTGCCTCAATAATTTTGAACAAAAGAAATACTATCTGCAGTCGACCAGGAAACAATTTCACGCACACATGCACATACAAACACACACATACACGGACAGGGATTTAACCTAATGAGATAACTATGACCCTTGATGTGCTTAATGATTTACGGGGCTTGAAAAAGAGGTAGAAACACACTGGAAACGGCAATGCGTATAATCACAGCAGTTCTAGCGCCATAGGATGAGGTAGTGGTCAGGGAAACAAAGGAATGTGAAACTAAAAACATACAGCCGCATCCTGTGTTGTGCAGTACTGAGGTAAAATCAAGTACGATACCTATTATTTAAAAAAAAATACAAATTTTAAAGTTCCTGTTTCGCTAGCAGACGGTGCTTGCTCTTCAACCGTAGTGACTACAGGCACGTATAGGCCTGTAGCGCAATGAGCTGTCACCCATGTACATGAAATAAAATTTGCTCATTATGTTCCAGAAATCATAGATGCGTACGTAGGAGGGTTGGTGGCGTAGGCATTTCAATGCCTTGCCAGAGACATTCCCTAAAAATTAAGAAGATATTGATTTCATTGGTTGAGTCATCAAATATTTTACTCACTGGGTGTTTATAAGACAATTTTTGGTTACTTTATATAATCCAAGGAGACCGCGGTAGCAAAGTGATTAAGGTGCTGCGCTACAAATGGAAATGTCGCTGGTTCGATTCCAGATGGTGTCATTGGAATTTTTCATTGACACAATCCTTCCGATCGCACTATGTCCCTGGGGTCGACTCAGCCTCTAACAGAAATGAGTACCAGGAGTATTTCCTGGGAGTAAAAGTGGCCGGTGCGTAAGGCTGACAACCTTATCATCATCCTGGGCCATTGTCACGTAATCTGGGAACCTTAATTTCCTGTAACCCTCTGGGCATCTCGGGCCTGTAACTGATTATTGTTTGTTTTGTTTTGGCGCGACAGCCCTCAGTAGGCCATGGCCTCCTCATTCACGAAGTTTATAGATCACACACAACGACGCTCCACGGTCGGTAGGACTTCTCTGGACGAGTGATCAGTTCGTCGCAGAGACCTCTACCTGACAACACACAACACTCACAACAGACGAACATCCATACCCCCGGTGGGATTCGAACCCACAATCTCAGCAGGCGAGCGGCCGCAGACCTACGCCTTTAGACCGCGCGGCCACTGGGACCGGCAATGGTACTGATTTACCTTTATAAAATCCAAAATTAGAAACGATTTATTGCAATGATATTTAATTAAGTTGGGAATTTAAATTCTAAATGAAACGGAACAGCCGTCTGGAAAGCCTTCTCCTAAGGTACTCATCACACAGCACACAAACTTATAAACAGGTTTCTTCACCGTACAGCCAGTCGACAGGTTCAGGCATGCGATGTGAAAGCCTCACTGAAACGAAAGTGCAAAATGTGTCTAGAATAATATTACTGACTAGAACTACACTTTGAATAAAGCGACAAACTATATTATCGGAAGGACGTGTCCTCTCCTTGAGTTGCGAATTGCCCAGGCGGCATGAAAATATGGAGTGGAAGCACCTCAGTCTGCATACTGACTTTACTGAGCACTGGAAAGGAACAGTCATGGAGTCTCGGGGTTTTAAGGTAAAACAAAATTTAAAAGAATGCTAAATAGTCAAGATAGTCGCTCTTATAATTAATTTACCCCCCTTGTGTAAATATTCAAATGGTTGAATAGTCAAGGGTGTCAGTCAGCACAACACAACTTAGGAGCAAGTTAAAGTACATTTACATCCAGATACATGTTTCAGTTCCGTAGTACGCTAGGGTCAGATTAACATAACCTGTTTAAGGAATAATTACATATAATTCGATACCATTATTAAAAAGGTAGGAACTCCGCGATTTTATACATCACACAGTCCATAGAATAGAATGGTTAAAGCTCTTAGAAGTATTTCACTTTTTAAAATGTATTAATATAACATTTTTAAAACTTTCCCGCATCTATAACGTAAGTTCAGCAAAGTCAAAATTATACTATATTTCATTCGTGGGTACATTTTATATGACAAATGAAGGACAATTTTTAAAAGCATTTAAAACCCTGAGTTTTTCTCGTAGCTCTGTGAATGTGGTGACCTTATTCTGAGGTATAACTTTGCGACACAGAATATTTGGCTCCCGATATTTAGAGACAACATTTTGGTCCAAAATTTCGGGTACCAAACATTCAGTGACTCAGCATCACATTCCAGAAGAACATATACTTCATTTTAAAACATCTTAAGATACAATATTATTAAAATATATTAATAACTCTCCTCCATCGATGGTATGATATAGTAAAGCATGTAATCCGACATCTTTTAAAAAGTTATGGTAGAGTAATTGGTATAATTATCACACAATTTACACGAGCCAGATTACGGCTCTACGTGAAGCCGAAACATGTAGCTTGATATAAACGTACTGTAATTAAGATCAGAGTTGTGTTTTGACTGGGACTGTTTGCTAATTTACCATTTTGTCAAAATTCTTTCAGCCCGTACAGTGTTACTACATTCTGACGACGAAAACACACGTGCACGACACAGGACACCGGATCCACCCATGCCATCAAAACGCGTCTATATTCTTATAACCGTTATAGTTAGTTTAAGTTTTATGAGGTGTTAAAGTTTTATATTTGATAGATTGGATGGATTTGTTTTAAATAGTAATCTATTTTGGGTGGAATGGCGAGTGAAACGGATTTGTATAGGGGCTTAGAGGGATAGAGGGATAGAGAGTGTGAGAGGGTGACAGAGAGAGAGAGAAAGAAAAGACCAGTAAGACACGGGGAGATTATGCTAGTGCGATACGGGAACAGTCTTACGTAAGTGAGCCAATAGAAACAAAGTATTCAAATTTTGACTGTTGATTCTATTAGGGAGTAGTGGGATTTAAACAGTTAGCCAGTTGGGAAGAGTAAGAATATTTAAAGGGTGATGGATTTGAACTGTGCGAGTTTGAAACCTTGACGTAAGTAAGTAGTCCGTTTCCCACCCAGGATGTGAAATTTGTGTACATGATACCGAGGCTAATAGTGCATAGATTTTCAACGGCTCCTCAATACACGCAAACATTTATAAACTTTAATAATATGGTGAAATAGTACGAAGAATACTTTATGGTGTACAGTTATTTATTCCCGATTTGCAACTTATAACACTTAGATTCCCTGAGATTAAGACAGCGAAACGACTGATGAGCTGGATTAGGTTGTATTCTGAGTCAGGAAGGCAGTCCGGGACAGACTTCTGAAGATTGGCAAATGTACCAAACTCTTAAAGAAACTACAGATATCTCAAAAGACGTTCACAGATATTACATTCCGAATAAGAGTGGAAATCGAGTTTTCTTCGGATTATGAGCTGCATTATATAATACAAGAGACACAAATTCAGAAAAACAGTTTCCACGTAGCAGAAAATTTATAACACTGGAAGCAGTGTGCAGTAGGAAACTGCCTGCAAAAATTAAGTATCCACTTCCCTGGTAATTCAGCCCGACATCCCCATACAACTGGAGTGAGGCATTCCATCTCATCCTCACAACCCATACCCATACGACCAATCTTACTTTTACCCTCCCATTTGCTTCTCCGTCTGTCAAGGACGTGCCATGAAAAGGATTTCCCACTATATCAAATTCTCCTTCTTCAGATGTAACGTATCCAGTCGGTCGCAATATTCTCGACATCTAACAATTACAGTAGTGCTGATAAGTCCTTAGCCCGACCCTGGAAGGAAACAAGCTACTGCGACCAAGACTTAACAACACTATACTAAGACTTATGGCGTACAAACAACAGGAATATATTCCTGTTGTTTTTACGCCGTAAGTCTTAGTTTAGTGTTGTAAATCTTGGTCGCTCTAGCTTGTTTCCTTCCAGGATCGGGCTAAGGACTTATCAGCACCCCGGTAAAGTAAAAATAAATAGAGTATAACACAACTTCAATTAACTACCATTTTAAATTTGCCTAAAAATTCTCGACTTCATTAGCCGACCACTACTTGATGATCTGTATACAACACACGTCCGTTGATGGAACGTCCTAAATTTCCTAGTCGTTTCAGACCTTTTACATCCAACTCGATATATTTAAAGATAATACATTGGGTCCCTTATTAAATAACTTGCGCGAGGCATAATGTTCTTGCGACAAAAGACAATTTGCCAACTAAAAATGGACTGCGCAAATTTGTGCTCTAAAAAGTTAAAAAATAAGACACAAAATAAAATAACACGTGCGTGCAGGTAATAACCTCCTTTCTGCAGTCATATTTCAAAAGACAGGTCTATGTATACAATGTGGATGTACATCCTAACGATAAGTAAATATATGAAAGAGAAGTCGAAAAAACAAGCCGAGGCAGCTAAAGTAAATAAACCAGGTATGCAGCTTTCTCTGCCATTACATCGTAAGAACCTCACAAAAATGAAGCCATCTACAAAAAAAGAGAAACTATATTTAATAGTGACATCCGATAAGCTACATCTGTTCCATTGTCATACCTGATGTGTCTTGGTCGAGCCTGGAATGTGGTAAAATAAGTAGCCAATTGTTACGTAACATAATAATGTAGAATTATTTATTGCAAGGAAAATAATATAAAAATAATGAATTTTAAACGAGATCTTATTAAATTTGATATTTGTTGGACAGTGCATCATTGTGATAACTGAAGAATAAAGAGCCAACTAGATGCCACTTATTATTTTATTGTACTTCTTATAGGCTCAACATGTTTCGGGCACTACTATGCCCATCATCAGGAGCTCGCGACTATAAAGTTGATTACCACACTGGTCGTTTCGTTCTGTAAAGGTGGAAGGGGTAGCGTTAATTAACGCTACCCCTTCCACCTTTACAGAACGAAACGACCAATGGGGTAATCAACTTTATAGTCGCGAGCTCCTGATGATGGGCATAGTAGTGTCCGAAACATGTTGAGCCTATAAGACGTACAATAAAATAATACGTGGCATCTAGTTGGTTTTTATTCTTCAGAGATCTTATTACTATTATTGTGCTCAATGGGTCTTTCAGTTATGTAACTACATCACATGAAAGAAAGGAAAAAAAAGGTAACAGCTACTATTTAGCAGTATTATGAAATTTTCGGGTTTTAAAAAAGGACGAACGGACATTCATCATTTCTGGTAACCAGTCCTGTGCATTATTGAGTTTCACGTCAGTCTGAAAGACCACATCACATAAGGACAAAGAAAATGCGGAGGACTATTGACGTACTGCAACCTGAGGTAACCAGAAGCCATACTGCACGCCAAGTGATCTGTAATAACAAATTAACGTCCATCTCCCTATCGCATTTAAACTTCGTTTTTCCGTACCTTCAGTTAAAAAATGTAAGCATTCCAGTATTGAGATAAACCAATCAATTCAAGTTACGCTGGCTTCTCCATATTTTAGAAACGTACAAGTGTACATAGCCTATGTATGCTTTCATTGAGCTCAACACGTCACTGATATTTCTTCCAAGACATTCTTTCAGATACAGTTGAACTGTTGCGCGTATATTATTTGTTGGTGAAGTGGTTACATATTATTATTTCATTTTTCATGCTACATAACCTGTCCACTGTAACAAAAATTTTTCTTCAGGAAACCAGTCAGTTCCGCTTCAAACTGCAACACAAAAGACGTTAAAACCCAGAATGTGCAAACAAACACTTTATAACCGGGTGCAAATCGTAGCAATGCATATAGAATTGTCACACATTTATTTGTAAGATTTGCCTCTAATTCAGTCACGACAGGGTAAAAAGGAAGAGATGCAGCGGGAAGTCAGGTATTCAGGAAAATTAAAAAAACTTGTACATTTACAGATATTCTTGAAGCAGCATATATGCACATGACAGTAAATTCATATTTTACTAATAAAGAAAAAATCTAATTTTTCTCTTCATTCCCAAGCGGAAATGAATTCCTTTGCCGTCGAGCGGGTTGTGAAAATACAATCAGCGCATGAAAAGGCGTTTTGCAACATCGAGTCTGCGAAGACAGAATCAGTGGTCATTGTGCAACGTGGTTTTCACAGACGCTGTAACAAGGAGCCACCACAACACAAGTCAGTCTAGATTTGGTATATGCAGTTTGAAAAAGAAGTTTGTCCAATTCGTCCACGTGTCACTAACAAGACAGCGCAAAATGCAAGGAAACCTTACAGCCTCAACTCCAGAAAGTCAGCTCACCGAAGTAGCCGTGTTTTGAACTTTTTAACGACTCCTTATCCATTTAGTTTCGAAAATCCATCAGTACGGTACAGTTTGTGCGGACAGTAAAACCGAAATACAAACGAGTTGTTTAGAAGTTCCAAAAGAATTGTAAGAGGCTTGAGTGGTGTTACCTTTGTTTTCAGTTAAGAGGCCACATTTCACCTGAGCGGCAAAGTCAAATACTATTCCGCGTCTGGGGTTCTTAAAATTTTCATCAAATGATAGGTCATGAGACTCCCCAAAGTTAAGGTGTTCTTTAACACTTCACATCACAAAATTCATGGGCCTATATTTTTTTGCCGAAAAATCAATTAATGGCAATATTTACCTAGAACAGAAATAGATTGGTTATTATTTTAATTTTAAAAAAATCCCTGATCATTCATTAAGCTGATTACACATATTAACGAAACAAACAAATACATATAAACGTTTAAGAGGGCCTTATGTTACGTTAGGTTAGGTTAGATTAGATTAGGTTAGGTTAGGTTGTATTGTGCTGTGTCGTGTCGTGTCGTGTCGTGTCGTGTCGTGTCGTGTCG
>Ga0136643_10003950_pt1 | contig 20207 bp, 6 predicted proteins | sample TergutLab28metaG_FD_96883 | JGI IMG/M metagenome (GOLD analysis project Ga0136643, IMG submission 96883) | Labiotermes labralis P1 segment gut microbial communities from Petit-Saut dam, French Guiana - Lab288 P1 (version 3) (version 3) | ecosystem: Host-associated > Arthropoda: Insects >...
ATATTAGGATGGATCTCCAGGAGGTGGGATGTGGGTATATGGACTGGATTGGGCTGGCCCAGGATAGAGACAGTTGGCGGACGCTTGTGAGTGCGGTAATGAACCTTCGGGTTCCGTGAAATGGGGGGGGAATTTCTTGACTAACTGCAAACCAATTAGTAAGTACGTAAGTCCTTAGTAATAGTGTATTATAGTCTGGATATTGTTCATGGTCTATAGACAAGAATTTAACCATAATATTTGTGTAAAATATAAACCAACAAATGCGTATTTTCAATATTAATATTTTAATTTTAATTTTTTTATGTCTTCTACATGTTTCGAAACCGAGGGTTTATCTTCAGGAACACGACTGTACGTACAGGTACGGTGTAATTTGTTTCAACGCATCATTATAACACTACATATAATGATGCACGTAGAACTTACTGTAACTGTATGTACTGCCGTCTTCCTGAATACGAACCCTTGGTTTCGAAACACGTAGGAGACATAAAAAATTAAAAATTAAAATATTAATTTAGAAAATTAGCTTTTGTGGTTGATGTAGCATAATTATATTACAACGCACGGTGCAAAAAACATTTAAAAACCTGTAATATTTCGTAGACTGTTTGTGTATTCGTCTGCAGATGAAAACGTGGAGGAAGAAAAATTATCTGCTCTGAGAGGCTTCTCACAGAATACAAACAGAACATCTTGAATATTTTATACAAGGTATCCTTAAGTTTTTTTTAATATTACCATTCCCATATATGTACAGGTCTATATAATTGTGAAAGTAATTTCCGCCCTCCATTACAAAAATATTTTTATGTATCTCTTCAAGGCGTTCTTGTCAATTTCGATTTTTTTATTCGTATTTCTTGATTTTTTTATATGTTAAATGTAAATGGAATGTGAACCGTTGAGGCCTAGTGGCAAATGTACCTACGGTCTTATGTTTATGGGACCATGCATCATTGTAATATTTGAAGAATAAAAGACCAACTTGGTGTCACTAGGCTGAAGCCTGCAACACGGACACCACTCAAACCCAGCCGAACCAAACCTCCAACACACAACAAACCGAGAACAAAACGACAGATGTGGTAATTCAACAGCACAGTCGCAAGCTTCTGATGATGGATATATTAATGTCCGAAACATGCTGAGCTTATAAGAAGTGAAATAAAAAAGCTAGTGACGTCAAGTTGGTCTTTTATTCTTCAAATACCTACGATCTTTTGTAGCAGTGAGACACTCTGTGTTTTGCAACATTACAGTTATGTGTTATGTGTTCCGCGTGATGCTTACAATAAACAGCGATTAGGTCCCTAAATAAGATCACTGATATGTCGTAAGGGTGGACACGGACTGTGTTCTGTGTCATGCAAGACGATATTTTAGGTATGATTTAAAAATTAATCAATCTTAAATTGTTCAGCTGGAAACTATTTTAATGAACACAATATTTATAAAATATATTTGTGAGTAAGATTTTTGCAAGGACTCCATGTTGCAGACATTTCAATAACCACACAAAAAATGTTTCGTTTGTTAGTGGTTTCCATTCATGACACGTTGAAATCAACTTAAGAAAGCGGTGCAAATTATGTTCCGCATAAGTTCCATTACTACCATTCTCGTCTGGTTGACTACTATATTATGTAACGGCATTTTTCAGCTGCACGGATTACGTAGGATAGTGCAGAATTAGGGGACAGCCATGAATTGAAAATAATACGCAAGGTATGTGTGGCGGTCACTTTTAACTCACTGAACGAAATTTCTTGCCAGAGAGACTTGAAACCAGTATAAAATTCAGTCAAGGGAGGGGGTCTGTGATTCGGGTTTGAAGACGGAAAATCCAGATATAGAAGCAATGTTGATGGCGAATTTCAGTCATAATTTATATCTTCTATGCTTCTGGAGTACATTGAAAAATTAACATCAGTACAACACTATTGTGATCCCACAGGATCCAGCTTCGTAGCGATTTAATGGTAGTTTAAAGAAAGGAAACATATATTCGTTAATGTTGAGATTCTGGTCAGTTTTTGCGGTCTGTAATGGTCTACGTTTCTGATGCATGACGGGGATCTGCAAAACCACACAGCAGGAAAGAGGCTAGTCATCATGTTAAATGAAGCAGACGTTGCGAGTGATGAGCAAGAAACTCAGAAACCGCTTAATGTTGCTCACTTCTGCTACAGCAGTCAACACTTTATACAACAGACAGCCTTTCCTAGTGGTTGTAATTAAGGACGTCTGGAAAAGACTAATTTTATATTATGATACTTTTATAGTGGTGTTCGTCTATGTAAGACTGCAGTGTGAATAATTTAATTTCCTACCGATTTAGTTCACATACGGTGAGGCTGATTAAAGGGGAACCTTAGAGAATCAGTGCGTACCGCGTAGTGAACACACTCCGTTTCCTTTATAAAACCCAGTGGCTTGATGTTATATGGGGAAATAATCACTGCTCCTTTCTGGATTTCGTACAAAACACAGAAATGCCCTCTGTGGGGAAAATGTAGAATTTTCAGTTGCTAAATCTGGAGACAAATTAAGTACTGGGCTTTAGAAGGTTAAGATATATTAAACGATCAGATATTAAAATTTTAAGAAGAATCTAAGTTTGCATGTCTGCAGAATCTTAACGTCTATCATTAGCTTTGATTTTCATTAACATAAAGAACATAATCTCAGCATAATTACAGTTCCACAAACATCTAACTGAATATATTCAAGATTGAATAAAGGGAGATCAACTTGATGTCACGTGCTTTTTTATTTCATTATTTAATCCTCAACATGTTTCGGATGTTAATACGTCCATTCTCAGGAGCTTGCGACTAATTTGTTGAGTTTTTTCATGGTTTGTATTGCTGAAGCACTGCTTCAGCCTGCATCCGGATACCACACCATCCCAGCCAAACCACAACGTAACACCAACACGCATCGAACGAGAGCAATACAACCCATGAAAAAAACTCAACAAATAAGTCGCAAGCTTCTGAGAATGTATGTATTAACATCCGAAACATGTTGAGCATTAAATAATGAAATAAAAAAGCAAGTGACATCAACTTGGTCTCTCTTTATTCAACAATCAAGATGATGCACGGTCCAATAAACATAATATTCAAGATTCTTTATTTCGTTAAATATTTGTTACATCTAAAAAAAGTATTTCAAGTACTTGATAATGAATTTTTTGACAAGTTTCGTTATAAGCCTATTTCATAAAGTGCATTACATATTCAGCGTGACCTTCAATTTAATTTGATTCTTGTTGCCCTAATATGAAGCAATATTAAACAATATTAAATCTTCCTAAAATCATTTCGGGTTGAACTTCTGTACGGAATTTGATCCAAATCATTCCAATGTTTTCTTAGGTTACTGTTTATGGCGTCTTACAACATTCTCTCTATGTGCCCAGATCATGCATTCCGTATAACAATGTCTGAGAAATTTTACTTTTATAATTGTAGTCCCCACTGCCTATCATCGTGGTGCGAACAATAGCAAACGTGTCCTTAGTACTTAATGTGAATAGACCGTTGTAAAATTTATTACGAGTGTCGGAGAGTACTCGTGAACGGTATAAATTCGGGATTTGTGAAGTTCAGCATATGAAGTGTAATGACTTTCAGAACACTGTGAACGCTACAGTCTGGCATTTACGTACATTAGTCCCACAGATTTGAAAATGTAAGAATGTTGGCAATATAAGTAACAATTTGTACTCTCGAGGGTATTACATAGGGGAATAGGCTCTGAGTGACAATTCCAGATGCTTTGAGAGAAGCGGATTGTTGATGAAATGGCACCAACAAGAGAGAGGGGGAACCTAAATGGTCTGGAACCTCCCATTCTTTCTACTCTGCTACCGGGGATGAATTTAACTTCTCTTGGAAGCTATTTCATCACTGATCATTGATCAGGTAGAACCCAGTTTCTCAAAAAATTTAAACATTTTCTTCATTTCCAAGCATGTGAATTTGTGGCTTAAATATTTACAATTGTCTTTGGTCTTATTCTTATTCTATTTAACATAAATGCAGCAACGTTATGTACCTTAATTGATACTAATCTTTGTAAGCCTGATGATGGCCAAGAAAGGCCGAAACATGTTGCTGATGTAACCGGTTATAGAATTCAACTGTCAATTGTGTTGTGTAAAGACGGTTTAATTCAATAAAATTTGTCATGTGTGCACAGTGGGATGGAAGCAGTCCAGTTCATATAAATGCAGCTGCTGCAATTCACGCGTTTGAAGCGCTTCTCACCCCTTTGGGGTAAAAACAATAAAATATTTAAAGCCATTTTTAATGTAGAAAGTTAAAAAAGAGGAATTAAGTTAGAACGAGATTTGCATGACTTCCTCCTTATGAGATTTTACTCATAATTGAAGGAATGCGGAACTTGGAACGTTGAATAGTAATAATGTGCTTGACAATTTTGAATCAAATATTACCTACAAAAAGAAATTATAAATACGGCAAAGTCTCATATCTTTAAAGTTTTATTTGTTGAATTTTAGATAATGAAAATCTGTATTAACTTTAACTACTCAAATGAAACAATATTTCATGTTGTTATAAACATTGAATGTTTTGAAAAAAGTGAAGTGCGCACCCCTTATTTTCTCAGCAAATATTCTGCTCATCTTCCTTGGTCTTAACTCAGAAACTTTCTGTCTGTTCCAAACCACGAAGCTTCTTTATAGCCACAAAAGATATGTTCAGAAGGACGTTAACAGGCCAAGTTGAGTTGTTACTGCAGTCTCATTAAACGCCTCCTTTCGCACTTAGTTTTAATGACACTGAGTCTTTAAATTTATGTTTTTATTGGACTTTGTAGTGTAAGTTGTACGTGTGTTTGAGGGACAAATTTGAATTCACATTCCGTTTATTGGTAGACCTATAATGGATTTCCGAGATTAACTACTGGAGCTCTCTTACAAGCCGTCTACTTCGTCTCACGTGGCGTAATGAGGTCACTTCGAGTTGCATGATGCGAACGTTCTGTGGTGGTCGTGCAAGTTTGCTCACCTATCATGACCTGCTGTCAGGCTGCAGTCTTTATGTATTATGCACAGTACTGGTCCCTGCTACACACGGATAAGTTCGGAGTCCGCCGTGAATTACAGCCCGCCTAGTGTGTCTGCGTGCAATGTACATTGCTCCTAGGCATAACATGACAATGGACCCTTTGGGAGACATTCCAACGTGGAACTACACCTGCCTGCTTGATGCTGGTGGTGGCGTCTCGAGCCATAAACAAAAGGGGAATGTGTTTTAAAGTAATTGATTCGCCCTACCGAGTCGAAATTTTAAGTCCTAAGGTAGAAGCAAATGCGGGCAAGTTACATTGCTGACAGAAGTAACGAACGAGGGAAAAGAAAGTGAGTAGGTCAACAACCTTTGACAACTGTAATGCATCGTAACACATATTATGCTTCCACTCAGAGCATTTTCAAGAGTGAAAACACTTCCAGATTACAAATAAGCTCTTCGGACCCAAGGGTTGGCTGCTGATACTACATTCCGATGATCAGATCATTCCAAAATTAATCTTTCCCTCCACTTCTAAGTCTTTACGTTTCCACCTCTTTTGCAGGTAGCTCCACCTGTACACAATTGTGCTAATTTGGTAGTATAGTAATACTACATTTTATGTATGTTATTTGCATATTAATTCATATTTGCTTATTGTTAAAACAGCGGCTGACATAGTCTTTAGCGCGACGGTACCTTCAGCTTGCAGTCTACTGACCTGTAACCGCATTATATCAGTGAAGGTGTGAATTAACACACAATTATTAAATATTATGAAATTCTGTCATAGCTGTGTCGAAGTTCTGATCAAGTAGAACTGCGCGATAAACTTTACAATACTCTGACAATTTTAAGGACATATTTGGAGCCTTGTGAAGTGTACAAATAAGATTACGTATTCTGAGCTTTGTGAACATGTCATAATTAGTTTTGTACAGGATGGGCCATCTTGAAAATCCATAGTGGCTCAGATAATCAAGAAATCGAAAGTCATCAATGGAATCTAAATATTTATCTGAAACGGATAAAGACACTGCACATATTAACTCCCAAATACTCAAACGTCCTCTTTAATATTGTATTCTCATGTAACTCTACCTCTTCCATCTGGCCTACTCCCCTCAGGTTTCCTGACTGATATGTTTTATAGCGCTATGCATATCTGATCTCTTGCATGCATGCTACAAACTGTGTCCATCTCATCCTACTTGAGTTGAATTACCTAAGAATATTTTATGAAACGTTGACATTATGAACCTTATTAGTGTGCAAATTGTATCACCTGTCTTATTTCAGATATTTTCCTCAGTAGCCTGTTCTCAAACAACCTAGTCTGTTTTTTGACTCTTAGGTCAAGAAATCAAGATTCTTGTTCACGCGATGCAAAACAAATTCATACTGTGCTATTCTGAATCATGCACTGTGCTGTGGTCTGTGCAAGAAAGGAGAAATTTGTGGCTATAAACCAATATCTACGGCTTCAGGATTGAACAAACAGCTGCAGTATGGTTCCTGAAACGTTTACCCACACCTACCGAACTGAACGGTGTCATAACGCAGAAAATCGTAATTAGAACTTTCATCACCATAAAAGTTTCAAATTTTATAAAAATTGGAATCAGATGTTTGTTTCAGTGTTTTAGGTTGTATTGCTGGAAACAGAATATTTTTGACCTTAGAAATGCATTAGAAAGAGCAGCTCAATTTGTATCTTCTACATGACTTATGTAAACTGTCAAGAACTCTGCGTGCTTCTAGAAGTAGACACACCCTTATGAAATGGAAGTCATGAAAGAAAAAATGGCCACTTCGTGGCGGCCAAATACAAATGTTGTAGGCGCGCCCTGAAGAACCACCCTTCTCTATGGAGTCCTACATATGCATGCAAATTGTTTCTTTAATCCAACGCTGAGTTTGTAACTTTTGGCTACAGATAGGAAATCGGATCCACAAAAAAGTAATCAGAGTTTGTAAGAACGTGTATTGTACGATTTTCTGTTTTATCAGAGCGTATCTTTAAAAGCGACATCTCAGAATAAAAACTAAATGTCAGAAGGAATGTAACGATAATATCCTAATAATAATATCTTTTTATCAATTATTTTGTATTTGATTCTATATATGTGTTAATTTAGTTTAATAATGCTAACTTTTGCTCTTACACTTAAGCATGAGTAAGTGAATTTTTTGTGGGTAATGTGGAAATATGCGAAATGAATGCTGATTTCTGGTGGGAGATTTAGAGAATTCGGTCTTGCTGAGGAAATATAAGCGTCAGTTTTGAACAGTGGAGGAAATGCTTTTCATAGAAAAAGGACTTAATTTGTTTACTCTTAGTTTTCTTTCACTGATGACGAAGGAACGAAGGTAATTCGAGCGTTCGATGTTTGTTATTATACTCGCATATCCTTACAGAATTATTACCTTATGTTCTAACAACACGACGGGGATGACGCTCCTTAAAGTGTATAGAAGATTTTCAAAGCACAAGAGACTTGAAAATTAAAAAAAAAAAGAGTGCACGAAGCCGCTTACTATTCAAGTGTGCTGCATTTTGCCAACTTTCACTGTTTGGCGGTAAGCTTCTTCATAGTGAGTTTCAGTTTCATGTGTCTGCTGTAGGTTTAAGAAACAAGAAATCTATTAAAAATTTGCAGCGTTTACTTAAGAGAATATTTAATAAAATTTATAATAAGTGAATGGTTAAAGAATGTTCCCTTAAAATACATGTGAAATATCTATATTCGCATTTTAATAATTGTGAAAGTTCATATTTTAATATTTGTGAAATTTTGTATTTAGCAGATCGAAACTGGTGAGAAACTGAATGTCAAAGACTAAGGAAACTTGGAAAAGTCGTACTTATAAAGGATTAATATTTTTAATTCTTTTAGAGGTTCTGCTCCACAGAGCGTTATGAATCTCAAGAATATGATAGTTGTACTAATTACCAAACAACTCTTCACTTAATGTACACCCCTATAGATCATTATCAACAACAGCTAGCCAGTAAACAACTATACCGTTGTATTTATTCCACTCCTCAGCCCTATTTTTTTAAGATTCTTTTAGTAAGGCCCTTTTATCTACTCCCAAGCCACGTAAGTTCATGAATGTAAATACTAAGCGACATGTCGTCTGATTCGCACAATAGGTTGCACTGATCCCTAATTCATTCTTTCACGTCATTATTTCTGAAGTGTTTTGTTCTGTTTTACATGAATATTTCTAAGTGTGTCATTAAATTTGTTGAACGTTGTTTACATGTTTAAAAATACATGCATTGAAGTATTATGCGTTAGAAGCAAATAAACCAAAATACGAGGTCTGTTAGAAAAGTATCCGACCGTATTTTTTTATGCGAACACCTGATGGATTATAATCTAGCGCGCTTGCATGAGCCGACCTTGAACCTTAGTGCGCATGCGTATGCATTGCATGTAGATAATTAGTTAGAAAATCCTGAAAATAAACAAAATTTCTTAACTAACGATAACGAAAAATAAACTATTTTCTTTCATAATTAACCTGTCTGTTATTTCCATTTCTTATTCTATCAGTATTTGTTAACTTTTTGCACAAAACACATTCCAGAAAATAAAATTCATTTATCCGGTATTTATTTGAATTTTAGTGATAGTCACTAACAAGACATTATTTGTCGTTGTTAGCCACAGATCTATGAACACAAAAAGAAATTTACTTTGATTTTAGCTTGTAATCATTCTTTAAGGACCCACAAGAGACAAGGAAGATAGCAGGAGTTTCCGGTGACCGTAGCAAGTGAAATGCTGTGTAACTTTCCACTTTGAGCACTTTACGTCGACACTAAAAGCGCGCTGTGTTTTGTCTGAGGTAGGGAGTTGTAAACTTATCTTGTTTCCTGCTGCACACACACACACAAACACACAAACACACTGCTGTGTACTACATTTTCTTCTAGTGACCCAGATTGTGGCCTACAATTTTATTTTTCTCATGGTTCAATAATGTTACGTTTCTTCTGTTACTCCATCCAGGGATTAAGCTGCAACCCTTGCCAACATACTAGACGTTCTCCCGTATGTAGGCCACCTGTTTGTACACGTGCATCTTCTGTCTGCATTGTAGTGCCTGTCAGTGAGGCATGTTTTCTTTAGTTACACCATTTTTGTCTGTAGTCGCATTTTACTTCATTCACCGAATAAATAGTTAATTTTTACAGATGATTGCATTATTTTAATACTAAATACAAGTACGTGCCTTGCAATGTTGTGTGAATATTATGTACCAGCGAAATGAATAAATCATAAGGAAAACCAAAACGTACTGTTCATACAATTTGCAAAACTGAAACATCCGTTCTTCTTCTCTAAAATTTTCCCAACATTTTATTAGCTTTCGTCAGGAAAAGTACAGATATCAATTACCGTAATTCACATAATTTATTGAAATAGGTACATTGGTGTAAAATATCATTCAATAGTATAGGATTGTCTGGTTACTCTACTCCTACTTATACACGTATTGCCACTTTTTTTGGCGTCAGAGACTAACCTAGTTCCATTAACTGTCTCGGTACAGGTACGGTCACTATATTTCATAATATAATAAAACTTGCAAGTTTTGAAACACTTTTCCCAACACAGGCTCCTAAAAAGACTTCTTGCTAGTGAACACAGATGAAACTAAATCTAGAGATCAGCAGGCATAGGAAAAAATATAGCAGCAGAAGTCCCAGGCGAAGTATGTAATTAATTGCTTAAATATATTTTGAAATTCAATTACGCTGTAAGAATAAATAAATAAATATATGATGTATAAGCTAACATCAGGAAATAATTCTAGATTTTCGTGATTTTTTTTTCAGTCCAGAAACTCTCATACCGTCTGCAGTGTAAAGTGATGATTGGAACATAAACGCAAGAATTCCATCGCTTATTTTGTATACTTGTGAAAAAGATCTCTGACATTTATAGAAAAAAAATAAATTAAAAATTTTTTGGAACAAAATATGTTAGGAAAGTACAGAGAACCAAGAAGAATGAACCAGATTAGCCTTTCTGGAGAGTGTAGTGCGGGAACTGCTTTGTTTATGTGTATATAGGCAACACAGAATTTCCGAACCTCTGTTTTTCCTGTGTGATGTTAAAGTTCGGATTAGTGCATTGAGGTGCAAGTGCTTTCACTTGTGCCCCTTTTCCCTGCAACATTTGCCTGACTGCATTGCAGCAAGCGTAGTAAACGGATGTTACCATTTTGTTACACTGTTTGCACTGCAAGACCACGGTGGAGCTTTAAAACAGTTGCGATGACGCTCTTTGATGTGCAAACAGGTGCACGTTCGGGAGCGGTGCTTTTATGAGCTACTTTCTTATGTGGTGTTCGTGTTACCCCAGCAGCACTCCTTACAAAGTACAAGTACATGCTATTTCAGACTCAATGTTGGGAGTTAGAAGTGACGAGAAAGTTTCTCGGTCTCTGTTTCTCTATTTGTATGCCCGTGTGAAAATAAATATATTAAATTATTCCCGTGCTTATTTGGACAAAAATATTTAGAGATACTTGACGGAATGGGAATAAATCTCCATGAATTCGTAATCTTGACACTGTATAAATCTAGTTTTTACCTACAAAATTCTATCGCTTTATTTAAAGATGATGATCCCATTTGAAGGGCATTCCCTTAGACGCGAAAAGCGCCTATTAGTTTCGTAATGTCCCTCTATTTTACATTTGTCCGTCCGTAACAACACGGATACCAGTGGGCAGACTTTTAGTGAAATTTTGTATAGGGGACTGTTACGAAAATCTGTCGAAGAACTCTAAAATTTGTTAAAATCGGACAAAAATTTCAGACAATTTACATGAATATTTAATTATGTTCAAGTTCTATTCTGCAGAATGGGACAACAAAATTATCTGTTTGGGTCGGAAATTTTAAGCGCTCTCGTTAAAGTCGGGAGAGGTACTGCTTAGCTCCGTCACATCTGCCCGTACATCTGTCTGTCAGCATACACAAGCGCAGTTCCCACTGGACGGATTTTCTTCAAATTTGATATGAGCAACTTTTTTTAAATCTGACGAGAAACTGCAGATGTGTTTAAAATCGTACAAAATATCGGGCACTTTACATGTAGAATAAAGAGTGTTTCATATTCTTGGAAGCGACACATGTAGCACAACAATGCACAGAACACAATGCCGAACTGCCATGGTAAAGCTTTCAATATTTATCACATTACTGACAACGATATATGTCCGACAACAATACGAACGGAAGTAAGTTTTGTGCTTCCTTGACGAATATGGTCAGAAGAATGAGCCACAATATTACGTTATACGTACATTACCTAATTTATTATCTTTAGTATGTGGGCCGGTTAGCTCAGTCTGTATAGAGACTGACTACGGGCTGGACGGTCCGGGATCGAATCCCGTGGAGACGAGATTTTCCGCCCTTCCAGACCGGCCCTGGGGTCCACCCAGCCTCCTGTAAAATGGGTACCGGTTCTTTCCCGGGGGTAAAGTGCGGCCGGGGCATGCTGCTGACCACTCACTCCCTTCTAGTGCCGCGGTCATGGAAGAGTAGAGCTATACCTCTACCCACCCTCTGGGCCACACCGGGCCTGTAACGGGATAATTTTATCTTCTTTATTATCTTTAGTATAGGGAATTGTGTGGACCTAAAGCAATGTGGACAGAGCAACAAGAACAGAAACAGTTGTTGCGAATAAAGACGTATTAATCTTGGTCACTCAAGTCTTAGATTTTAGCTTCGAAAATTAAAATATTCGGGACTTGTGTAAATATTACAGCAATGGGTAATTTCGTCTTAACAAAAACTATTGTTCAAAATTGGACATTTTGTTAGTGCAAGGCCTGTATTTGATATGGTTGGAGACCCGAATATTATGACTCATCAGACGGTATGAAGAACAACACGCGTCTTATAAATGGTTTTGTGTCAAATGAAAATGAATCCTATACTAACGTTTCCTTAAAGTGTGATATTTCTGCCCATTATTTACATTAATCTTTAGAAGTCGTATTCTGAAATATATGGTCCTCAGCCCTCAGCTATTTTATCCCTCACGCCTTATGCTTTTGAGCTGGCGACTTTCGTCACATTTAACGTCTAAATTGTCTATACTCGCTTGTTTCTCACTTATGTCATGCCTGTTAAGTGATAAGATTATTTAGCTTCCTTCAACTTGTAACGTTTTCTGTTCTCTCTCCTCTCCTCAAACATTCTGCTTCTGTTCTCTCATCTTGAATCCAGGGTTCGTTCTGTCTTTTTAAGAGCTGTAATATTGTTGTAAGTTCGAATGTTTCTTAAGCGAAACGTGAAATTTTATTTCCTTGGATTATGGACAAATATTGTTTATTTTCTAAAACGATACTTACGAAAGAGATTTATTTTACACGCGTACGTTTCTTGGAATCATCTAATTTTACTCCACCAAAAATATACAGTTCCTTAGCAGAAAAAAACCCTCCGTACGTGTGAAAAACGTAGACGATAATTTTGTCATCCCAGAAGAATCAATTCTCCGCCATGCATTCACACTGTTTTACATGCATATACATGAAACAAAAAATTAAGAGTGTTATACAGACTTCTGAAAATTACGTGAATTTTTTGTTACACACCATCTAGATTTTGACATTCTGAGGACCGTGCATCGTGATATATTTTTATAATAAAATCAACGAGAAGCACCAATTTCTCAAATTTGTTTTTGGAATATAACTCTAAATGTTTGGGACAGTATCTCTGTCCGTCATCAGGTGTCTAGCACTGTGCACACAGCAATAGGTATATGTCATACCATACAGGTTTTACTGACTGAGCCTGCATAACCTGTATGACATAAACTGAAGTCACCATAACCTGTATGACCTATACTTATTGCTGTGTGTACAGTGCTAGACACCTGATGATGGACAGAGATACTGTCCGAAACATGTAGAGTCATATTCCAAAAATAAATTTGAGAAATTTGTGCTTCTCGTTTTATAATAATACACCATCTAGATATTTTTAATTTGAGAAGTATAGAAAAGAGTATGGATTGTTAACAAACAAATTTCTTAAAAAATACCATAAAGTGGGGAAATATAAGTAAGGGAATATAATAATTTGAGAAAATCTTTTATGATGAAAATAATATATTTCTGACCTACATTCGATAAAAACAAGTTAGTTATCAACGCTGTCGCTAGCCATTGGTTTATTGCTGTAGATATTTTACATTATTTCAGGTACTTAATATTTACCCGTTGGCATTTTCTTTAATGAGGTCTTTATTCATGCTTTAAACCTAGCGCTTTTAAAATGCAGAGTCGTCGTTGATCATTGAAGCATTCCACGCCTTTCCTTCTTCGGAATTTTTTCACATCAGCACTTTTAGATGTAACGAGGTTATACCTCAAATTGCAGGAAAGAATTTTAGATAGTCATATAACGGGAAACGTTTTTTGAATAAATGAGATTAAAAGTGTTTGTAATGGAACTAAATTTATAATCGTGTACTGATTAAATTTCCAGAGAAAAGGCTCAAATTAAGTCATAATTAAGGCACGGCTCACGAAAGAAAGAATAGTGAAAGAAGGCACGTCCCAGTCCCTGTCCTCAGCTAAATGAGTGTATATTAACCATTCTAAATAAGCAGAATCTGCGAGTCATACTGCTAGGACGCTAGAGCCAGCTGGTTTGTTCCATGCGAAATGGTCTGTACAATACGAAATGGCACTTGCGCAGTATGTACTAATTCCAAGAGAACTCTTTGCACACTGTCAATCCTAGTATTTATTTCTCAACAGCATTTACTTAGAAAAACATTCTTGGGCTTCAAAGCGTGGCGGGAAAATTAAATTCTTACGAAAATATGCGGAGTAATTGTATCTCTAGAAATATCCTGAAAATTGTACGAAAATTTTCAGGATATTTCTAGAGATACAATTACATTTAATCTGCCGTCCGTATTTCAGTCCAAGAAACCCCACTTGAAGACAGAATGTCCACTGCTCTTCTGAAGAAAATGTTTCGTTTTATGTTATATAAGGGATTGTTTCATTCTTGACATAACTTTTTCTATGAACGGGTGAAACTAGTAACGAAATACTGAAAATAAAATAGAGAAACAATTTTTGAAGCATTTTAGTAATTATTATGAGCCTTGGACAGCAATTTTAAGGAGAGACACCTCCGTTGGTGATAAATTGCAACTATGTGTACCATTAGAGTCAAACAACACCAGTTTTTATTAATTTATTGACGGCTACACGTTTCGGTTCTAATTGCGAACCACCATCAGGCTTTTTACAAGCGTTGATACAGGAAAAATTGTACACTGCATTAAGATGGAGATCTCCCCTTTCATATCCAAAATGCATTATAAATGTATAAAACCGTTGAAATGTGTGTCAACTATAGAAGTTCGGAAGTAGTGGAATGCCTGCGTATAAGCAAATATCTAATAAAAATAAAAGGTTAAAAAACTTAAAGGGTGGCAAGTTAATAAAATATAAAAATATAACAAATGTAATGTACGGGTGGCGGAACAGTAGCTACGAGTGCCCTACCGTATCCATTTAAGATAAAAATGGGATATGTAACGAAGTGCAGTATCTTTGGCCGCGTAATAAAAACAACTTAATGTAATATTTAACCTCAGTTTATTTCATCAATCAACCTCTACATGTTTCGGGCATATGTGTAGCCCATCATCATAAAGTATACTCTATATATATATATACAACAATTGGTACGTGCTGTGCTTTTCAGTTGACTGTCTGTTGGCCGGCCGGACAACAGACAGTCAACTGAAAAGTACCGCGCAGTAAACACTTTTGATCTCGGTTATGAAACATAATTTAATGCTGTAAGTGACGCAAGTCGCTGTTTGTTCTCAGGTAAGTACAAAACACAAATACAGTGCGTACAGTTGTTGAATGTTAAACTTGTTGGTGCATCACATAACCAGTAGGCTTTAAGAGGTTAATATTTCGCATACTGAACGTGACGACGGGATAACGTAGCAGGTGCGTCGACTAGGCTTCGGCCTGGACATCAAAGGAATTGTGATTTGATTCCGGGCGGGTGCAAATGATTTATTTCTTCTCCAAAGATCAGCAGTTAGTGGCCCTGGGAACCATCCAACCTTTCAGCCGTCCTTTGAGTGGGTACTGGTTGCAATTTAATTGGCTTGAAATCGGCAAGGCGGTGAAATTGAACAAGCGGCTCCATCTTGTGTCATGCTTAAGGTTGTCTGGAGTTATATTTTCACTCCGACAATGCCTTCTTCATGGCGCGCACAGGGATCCTCTGGCTCTGTATTTCATACTGAAAATATCAAAACAGTTATATTAAGGAGGCATATCACAATATTTCTTCAAGTAAGAAATTTTGAATGCAGTCTTTGTGTCATTTGACGTAATTGTAAAAACTCAACTCCACATTTTGTAATCCAGGCATTTAAGTATAAAGAGGATTTATTCAGTATAAATTACCATTTTATCCTTTATAACTCCTGAAGTTTATTCGAGAGGGTTTCGTAACACGGGAAAAAGAAACTATAATACTCACATCACCGACGGATAAAGTACTCGTATTTCTGCCTTGTTTTACGACCAATTTTCTTAAGGTTATCATTATTAACTTTGGAGTACTAACACCCTTTTATGAGATATGGAAATTCAGGATATAGAGACATAAATATCGAAATAAATAGAAGTTTCCAAAGTTATTATTTTCGAAATAAATTGTGTCTCGATCACTAGACTGCAAAGGTTTAATGATCTGTGAGATGCAAACTTCTGAATGTGTTTGTACAGATATTCCCTGCATTACCTTATTTAAAGTAATATTTAATTTATATATACTATAAATTCTGGAGTTTTGCATTTATGCCTTTCAGTTACTGCGTTATTCTGCCTGTTACAAGTAGCTACCGTCAGTCTTTGGTCCAGTTAATGATATTATCTGCTTGTGACGGACAAAACTCAGTATCTTCCAGTTTCGTCTTCACCTGAAAAAGAAAGCAGATCCATGTTTCACTAAATTGTGTGCTGAGGGGAATACAAGGTAAAGAACAACACGCAGAACCTTCAACTTCATGGTCAGGGAATTTATTTACTGTCTGATTTGTTGCCAGCTCCTAAAGAGTGAATCAAATCCGGAACGCTGTAAGCACTTAATGAGGAAATGAATGGTATCGGCGTAATAAAGATTCCTAGGTATAATTTCTGATGTCTATCAATATAAAGTAGCCAGTAAAATTATACTGGGTAAAATTGCGTACGAAGTATTAGTTTTGCATTTGATTTCGAGATATTTTATAGGTGCCGTCCACTATTAACTCCAAAAAGGATTTCTTCAACATTACTCTTAAGCAACGACTAACCATATTTTACATCTATGTCTACTAGTTGTCTAGCCTTTGTTTCTTAAGCTTCCTTCGATTTATACGGGTTTTTATTATTTACTAGAGGGTTTATCCCTTAATAATGGTCTGGCGAATAAAAGGAACCTAAAATATATTGTATATAGTAAAATGGAAAGTAAAATGATCTTGAGTTACGAAACAAAAACACTCCTTGCATTTAAATCGAAACGCTTCATATTTCACCGGTTTTAATCCTTTTAATTTTTTCGTTGTTTTATCATCTTCTATTAAGTTCTGTATATGGCTTCTTTTAAAATTCCTTTTTATTCACTTTTTTCTTCCACAACGAGACTGTAAATTCCCTCTTAAACAGCTATATTTTCAAAAAATGGGAAACTAAGAAAATTGACTGTAATCAGTCGTGTTTAACCAAAAACTAGCTTAAATTAAGGATCAATATATTTATGAAATGTCATTATCAAGAAGTGACTATATCACGTAAGAGCAGAGACGTGTGGACTGGAGATATTTTCTTCACGTAACTGAAATCTTCTTACATTTGATAGCCGGTTGTGAAGAAGAGGGATTTAGGTCATCAGGTGGACGTGGTGGACGTACAAGGAATTTCCAGTGGGGCTCTTTCGTCTACGCGTGAGGATGGTTACGACGACGGCAATGACATGCGGGGTAGTAAAATGGGGGGTTGGGGGTGGAGTTCCTTTGAATTCTTCTTCTATCCTGGATTCCTACTCTACCGTAGCAGCATTGGCTTTTATAGGCGTTTCTGAACCGTGGCATAAAACTGGAATAGGGGGATGGAAAATGAACGAAGTGGAAAAAGGGAATGACAGGGTTCAAAATAAAAAAGGAGAATAAAAAAGGGGGAAAAATGCTTGGTACTAGAACTTTATAGTAGTTGAAGTCAAATCCCTCTCTGTTGGTAGCACTGGTTTGCTTTTACAGTGCTTATTTAGACTCAGGCTTGTGGATTCTCAAACGGTAGGACACGTTAATAAAATCAAAGGGGGAAAACACATCGTGAATTTCTTGGGTTTAATACCTCAGTGTTTTGGTGCGTGGTGCACGGTAGTGGTAGTTGATGTTACTGTTACGAGTTTGTTTGTAGAAATTGTTTCGAATTTGTCAATATTTTAACGAAATGTTTCCATGTTGGTTCTCGTCGAGAGAAATCAACAAATAACTGGTGACTGCAACTTCCTATAAAATTCTGGGCATATTTTTCAAGCAAGTGTATAAGAATTGTATGAGCTCGCCGTTATTTGATAATGATACATTAATTGCGAAATCAGACTCTTTTGTTTTTAATAATCCAGCACTGTGCAGACGCAAGGCAGATATCAGGCGAGAAGATAAAAATTTTCTACAACAGCCATTATTTTGTATGGGTCTGTAATTGGGTCTCTCAGTCTAATGGAAGAGCATATACTGAGAACAATGCACTGAGGATAACACAAGAATTGCAATCTATGGCGTAGAAAACTGCTTCAGCTGGAAGGAAGCTGTTTGAACGGTAACTGAATGACGTGGAAAAATATATTTCTCAAATTTAATGACAATATTGCATAATGATTATTTTCTAAGTACATTAATGGTAACAGGAACTGAGATCTTTAGCATAAAGAGTTTGTTAGTTAAAGGCTTAATTAAATGAAATTTAATTATTTATTACAATTGATAGTCTTATAGAAAATGTATTTTTCAGTCAGACACATGCTGTGTTAACTTAAGCTCGTTACTGTCTGTTAAATATTTTCAGAGTGTATTAGAAAAAAATACTCATTTTTATTACTTTATATAGTTCTTGTTTCCTTTTATCTTTCCTTTTTTATTTTCTTTGACTTTGTTTTTAGGTGAAATTAAATAAAATATATGTTTTTATCTTTATTTTATTTGCTAATACAAGTAGATATGTAATATATTAAATTGAAATATTTAAAACATTAAAATTCAAAATATTGAATTGAAACATTATTAGCAGGGCTCTTTAAAAGAACTTTCTTCATTGCCGTTTTGAAAAAGAACAATATTCTAAGAACACGACGTTTCCTCAACTCTCTCTATCTCTCTTCTGAGACATCAACAAATTATCCTACTCATTTAGGCCCATTAGAGAGCAACTCTTTTTGAGAAGGCGTTGAACCATAGTAGCATTGGACAGTCTCAGTAGGCTGTTCAACATTTTTGTGGAGGCTGGAGGTGGAGCCAGATACTGAAACGTCACATGCAGAGTTTTCAGAGAGTCTGAAAAGTGAAGGTGTGTTGCTGCAGCATCAGTAGTAATAGTGGTTGTGCTAGTAGTAGCGGTGGTGTCTAAAGAGTTATTTGCGATAACAAACAATTCCAGGATCAAAAGATTGTAAGACATCATATTTTCCGGATTGTTAGAACTTCTACATTAACGTCTGTTCGTGTTCATAACCATATCTTGGGAAAAAGTAACCATATAATTTGTCACATGATATCCTCTATTGTTTTCTCTGCCTTAATTTGCTTTCCATTTCCAACTCTGTTTACACAACTCAGTGTAAATAAAAATATATAAAACACCTGAATCTAGTAGCGGAAATCTCTGGCTCAGTGCCGGATGCTGCCGGTTGACAGAACACTGAAATATAAGGGACAGTTGGTCAATTTATTATTAGAACAACTTTCCGTATCAGTCGGTTTTTGTTATCTTAACCATAACTTAGTGTGTGTATACTTACTCGGAAGACAAAACGGTAGCATATTTTAAGGTATCATCTTGGAATTCACCTGCGCGGAATGATGAGAAATACAATGATCCCAATCGGGAACAAAAGCAGCTAACTCCAGAATCCAAATAAAGAACTTTAACTTTGCTTCAGTCTCCTCCATATTAAAGTACACTTAAAAGGTCAGGAATGCTTTACGTAATTAATTACTGAACCTCAGGGCGCGTCACATTTGGCTGCTAAAATTGTCCACAGTATTTATGAAATTCTACCGCAAAAAATTCCTTTCATTTTTACCTTACTCTGATTAGCAAAATATCATTAATGTATCTCACCGAATCTAACAGATATTCTTATTGTTATTTTAATTCATTTCGGTATATCGAACCGTCTTTTACGGTTAGTTATTCCAACTGCATTCAAAATTAATTAGTACTGCTTTCAGTACATTTGGCATAATTCCAAATACACTATCTTTTAAGCGGATATCACATTTTACCCGATAATAGAATTTAATTTACTGGAAAGCCCGATTTAAGAGTAGATCGAGGAAACGGACCAAAAGCAACAGCACCTTGTCTGAGCAATGATCACCCTTCAGACCAGGACGTGTTAACAAATTTATGACCCTCTAAGGGGCACATTTGGAATTCGTAGTGTTGTTAATCCTCTGACAGTGATAGAATCTGTTAGGTGTCCTAAGGTAGGTGGTTAGTAACGTCAGGAAAACCAATAAATCTCAAAGGAATACAGAATTATTCAGTCAAATTAGTTCACCGTTTTTGCCGTAATACTTGAACAAGAAAGACTGAACAAAGTGACAGACCCGATCTTAAAAAAGGGAATTATACTTTCTCGTTTCGTTTGAACAATTAAACAGCTGTGTACTGCAGTAAATTAAAGGTAAAGGTAAAGTGATCCCGTTACAGGTCCTGTGTGGCCCAGAGGCTGGGTAGAGGCATAGCTCTACTCTTCCATGACAGCGGCACTAGAAGGGGGTGAGTGGTCAGCAGCACGCCCCGGTCGCACTTTACCCCCGGGAAAGACCCGGTACCCATTTTACAGGAGGCTGG
>Ga0136643_10003951_pt1 | contig 20206 bp, 12 predicted proteins | sample TergutLab28metaG_FD_96883 | JGI IMG/M metagenome (GOLD analysis project Ga0136643, IMG submission 96883) | Labiotermes labralis P1 segment gut microbial communities from Petit-Saut dam, French Guiana - Lab288 P1 (version 3) (version 3) | ecosystem: Host-associated > Arthropoda: Insects >...
ACACCCTCAGCTTCCTTTCCTCCCGCAATGTCAGCGACCAAGCTTCACACCCATACAAAACAACAGGCAAAATTATAGTTCTATATATCTTGATCTTTAAATTTTTGGATAGCAACCTGGAAGTAAGCAACATTGTAATATTAAAACTGGTGTGTACAGCGTTAAACTTACAAGGTACTGGACAGTAACACAATAACTGCATTATCGCATGTCTACGATTAGTACACTTGTTGACATAAGATAATACAAAAGAACAAAAGTCTTGTATTTTTACCAGCAGCACAAGTTGCTCAGTAAGTCTGGGTATACGCAAGCCGTAGTAAATACGCTGTAAAATAGAAAGTAAATCCATACCAAGCTTAATTTTAACACAAGGATGTTCGAGGTTGCTTCATTACTGCCAGCTGTGTGCTCATATCCTTAAAGTATTTGTACGATGTACATAAATATCTCTTAATTTTATTTATTATATTTTGGATATTAATACAAATTTTATGGAAAATTTTTATAGATTTTCGTTTTATTGGTCTTATTTACTATTCCTCTCTTGAGATTAAAGTCTAATTTATTTTTAGCAGATTCATTATGAAGGAGAGTTCTCTTCTGTAGCACTTTTCCTTCTGTACCTGTATATTTTGTACATGACGATGGTCAAAATGTACGAACGAAACATGTAGCAGAAACTAAAAAAGAACTTGCAGAGTTTATGTGTTGTGTTTGTGTGGACTGTATTACTAGTGACTGATAAAAAAAGAAATAAATTTGCCCAAAATACTGTATACAACATTAAAATTACACATTGTAGGATAATAACAGAGTAATTTCATGAAAATATGCTGAAGGATGTAGCAGATAAGTCCACAGAACAACAGGGTGGCGAGTCTTGTAAAGATCGAAACTAAACCAACCAAAATGAAAGTTACAATAAAGTTATCATTTACGTCTACCTGAATGAGATTCATTTAATAGGTTCCGCAGATGGGGCTCTTCTTAACTGCAGACATAAAACTAAAAGCTGTGTTCCGAATATGGCCATTTATTGAGCTACCTGCTCTGTAATATTACCTGTTGTTTTACGTGGGTGTGAAACTGGGTATCTCTTCCTAACGGATGAATACACCGGTAGAGTTTCGGAACAGAAAGTTAAGGACCTTCTACAAAAGAAGTAAAGGCATTTTGAAGAAAACAAGGTAACAGGAAGAATCGCGAATTTTACAGTGCACCAAACCTTACCTAACCCTCAACCTAGAACAGGCTACGAAGGCCCAGAAGGGGAGTAGAGGTATAGCTCTACTCTTCCTTCAACCTCGGCGCTAGATGGGGGTGGGTGGTCAAGACCACGCCCCGGCCGCTTTACCCCCGGGAAAGTCCCGGTACCCATTTTATAGGAGGCTGGATGGGCACCAGAGCCGGTTTGGATGGGTGCGGAAAATCTCGCACCCACAGGGTTTCGATCTCTGGACAGTCAAGCCCGTAGTGAATCGCTATACCGAATGCGCTATCCCGGTCCCCCCAGACGTTACCAAGGACCCAAAATAATGATGTGATAGAAAAATACGTGGTTTGCACGCGGAGATGAAAAATGTACAGACAACGTAGTCGGCCCAACTCAACGGGGAATTTCACGTGGTAAACCAAGATGTAGGTGGGAAATTAATACTAAAGGATAAGAAGGGAATTGCGCCTGGAGGTATGGATTGGATGCAGGCGACTCGCGATAGGCTTCGAATTTGGAGTACTGCGTAGAGATTAAGAATCTTTTGAGTTCCAAGAACGGTGCAGAATTTCTCAGCCAGCTGAAACATCGCATTAACAAAAATTTTCCATGGAGGCAGTTTGTTGGATCCGGCAAACTCATTGGACTGTAAACGTAGCATCAGGTCAGACAATAAAGGCATAGCGTTTTCCTTCTTACTTTGTTTGTGAGTTTCATAAGATCGTCAGAATAAATGGCGATTATTTCCGTATACATACAGCATTAAATATCTGGCATTAATAACGGTCACAACCGGCGTGTACTTGAGGTAGGAATTGAAGCTTAAAATATAATTTAGATTAAGTTTATTCTTCAGGTTGTTTCATGTATTTTACGAGTGATTACTTTGCATTTTCCCCTCTGGAACTTACATAATCACAGAAGAAAAACTCATCTTATGTGTATTTGTTGTACTATGTGTGTATTGTTGTTTTTACTGTAGATGTTGGACTGCTGGCAAGAGGTCAGTGTTCTGAAGGTCCTGCGAACGGCCATCTCGACACAGGTTTTTCTTGGTTTCCCTGTGTCTAAAAGCAAATGCTGAGATGGTTCCCAAGATTCCAAGACGCCACTACACGTTACTCATGTAGCCCTCCCGACTTAAATTCAGTAGTAACTGATTTCATGTTTTGCATACATGTAAAATAATCACTGCCACCGGGTAACAACCCAATTGCAGTTAATAAATATTATTATTATTATTAATTACACATTCGACGTCATATCTACTATAGAAGCGGAAAGTTTATGACATTTTGAATTTTATGTACCATTATCATTCAGTGTGATGTCTGCACTGGAAGGCTTGTAAAGCAGTGTTAAACGTACAGCACTTATAACAAGAAGTAGAAAATCAAAATTTAATTTGCTAAGAGGTGGCTGTGGTAGGAATGCCGCTACCTGTGTTTTCGAAGCTATTATATCACCATGTGCTTTGTTTCGAGGCGACATGAGGTAGGCGAGAGACCCTTCTCGAGTATACACTGCATGAACACAGCCATGTCCTAGAAGAAGACGCCTAGCTGCTTCTTAGACTATAGATTAATTAGGCAATTAGAGGCTCGTATCTTTCTTTAAGAGTTGCGATAGGGTTGAGTATATACACAGTGGAGCTGGTAAGCTTGCTGAAGGAAAGCAAAGTGTTAACATGGGAAGGGTACAATCGTCATCGGAAGTTTACCTTCTGAGGTAACACAGAAGCAGGAAACCGTGACTGACGGAATTTCCAGTGACCTGTGAGATAATTACGCGAAACAGAAACATTTAAAGACGTACAAAATTGAGAAGTTGGTGACAAAGAAACGACGCTGGGGTTTTCGTTAATTATTATTTTATTCTGGATATATGATGTCCTGTAGTTGGACAATAAATTTTTTTTTGAAGTGCAGTTATACAAAATAAATTCAACCGTGACTCATAAAGCTAAAAACTGAATTGCTATAAAGTCAAATGACCCCGGATGTCCTGCAACCCATACCTTCTACCGTGAAAGGGCAGGGAGAGAGAGACACACAGAAGTTTGCGCCTAAAATTTGATATCTAACGAATACACGCTCTCGTATCACAAAAGATAGTAATTTTCATGGTCACCATCACAAGATTTTCAAATATGAACTGACTCGACTCACTTCAACCATTCGATCATACACCCACTACGATAACTGCAAACAATGCTCACTACAGCCTTTTTCAAATGAAGCCAACTAGGTGCACACTACTTCTTAGTATATTTATTTCAACTTCTGTACATGTTTCGGACAATTATGTGCCCATCATCAGGAGAATTTACTGTATCTATGCGACACTGGTCTGCAGACCAGACAGCCATCCACAAAGAGTGAAAAATACCAGTGTCGCATAGATACAGTAAGTTCTCCTGATGATGGACACATAGTTGCCCGAAACATGTAGAGAAGTTGAAATAAATATACTAAGAAGTAGTGTGCACCTAGTTGGCTTCATTTGGAAAAGATTATACAGGTATGCACAGTCAACAAAACATAAAAAAAAAGCTCACTACAGTGTCTCTGCACTGTTTACAATCTCAGAACACTGAGACACAGTGTTGTAAATAATATTAAAATATTTACATTTGTAACAGTACTGAAATGTGACTTGTTTACAGTAAGAATTATATTTTAAATACCGTCTAACTCAGTATTAGGTCTACAATTTAAGGGTTTTATGTGATGCAAATACTAAGTCTTAGTTTAGTGCTACAGGATAATTCTTTTAGCTTAACTCATGAACAAACATTCTGTATATCTCTGGTTGTTAAGACAACTGTTATCAATTTATATCTCTGATCACACGACAAGGATGATGAATTTCTATAATAAATTTCTATTTTTGCTGATTCAACCCGGAAGATTAGTGTCACACACACACCAAAGTCTGAAACTGAATCACATCATAAACGTGTTTATTCAGTCGGTACACCCATTAGCTACATAATTAAGACACTGTTAAAATAAATTTTCTTCTCTCCTCCTGTCTGCGAACATTCGCTCCAACTCCCCCGAATCCGTGGATGAGAGTCCTTTTCCACGAGCTAATACGTTCAGAGTTAGTCAAGGATTTCACTTCTCTTTACGGAACCCAAGAGGGCATTATTTTGTCCACATGATCCCGCGACTTTCCCTGCCCTGAGGCAAATTCATCTAGTCCACGACCTTCTACCCCATCTCATTAAGGTCCATTTTCACATTATCTATGCTTACATCTGCCAATTGATCCCCCTTCCGTAAACGTTTCCCCATCAGAAATCTATATCGATTTTTCTTCTTACCAATACGTGCCACCTGCTGTACCCTTCCCATCCTCTTTCATTTGATCATCCGAATAATACCTGATGAGCGGTACAAATCATGAAATTGCGTAATTTTCTCCATCGAATTAGGAATAAATTCTCTAAACAATATGTTCTCCCGTTCAAACTTTACGCTACCTCATTACTCATAATCCAAAATTTACGAAACGATGTAATTTATAAAGTAGGTTCTATAGCAATAAGCCTAATCTTCACTGCCCCGAATAATTAAACACTTTCATTTTCAAAATTATTTCTCTTTTTATTCTTTTGTATTCTTGTGTTAAGTTTGCCGATAACTTACGCACTGTCCTTTCCCTCTTGAGTGCATATATCAAAACAAGACAACACACACGACAATGACTCATTCATACGCTAAGTGGGATTCCAAACACATCACTTGCATTTCATGTTGCATCGATAATCTGAAATTGGGAACTACAAAAAAAAAAAAAGATTATGCAAAAGTCTATGACAGCTAAGTGGCACATAGGGCAGTAAAATTTTCTTTTTCTCACACAGGCCTAATTGTTTAAGCAGTTACAATTAAGTGATTTCTTTGTCTTCACTTGCAAATATTTCTTACCTCTAGTCTGCTCACACGCGCTTCTAACTAGTATCATTATCGTATCATGTTGTGATCACCTCATCATCTAAAATATCGCACTAAAAGCTAAAGAAATACGAATAACGTATCAACAAACTCCATTTCTTATCTGATTTCAGAAAAGACAATGAGGAAAACAAACTGTGAACGTTAATACGATTCTTGTTGTGAGTGTACGACAAGAAGCAACAAAGAGAGATTCATATGTCTCTCTTTCTCTCTTGCCAGCTTGCTTGCTTGTAATTAATATCAAGATTCCTTCAGCGTGAGATTACAATCTCTAATACGGGTGTAGCAGTGTTATATTATAGGCCTAATCTACAGCAGCACGAGAGCTGCGAGTTGGGCTCTCACCCAGAAAGAGAAGGTAAGTTACACAGTAGCTTTGAAATCTCCTACCTGCCACCATCACCGCCAGTAGCTCCAACAAAAGCCTCCCCCCCTTCAAAGTACTGGAGTATTATGATCTGATATATGACTTATCACATACCTTAATTATACTTACACTTCAAGGAAAACGCACAATTCCGCACAGAAAAAGAGCGAAATTTGAAATACTCGTAAATTATAATATATTCCAGACGTTCCATTATTTAAAACATCAGTTATATCCAAAGTTATACAATAATAAATTGTGAAGAATAAGTGGCTATTCGTTTCTTTGTAATCCAGAGTCGTGTAAACTTACAAGATTTCAGGTTTCGAAGGCGGGACGTGTGTAGATTTCAGACTCGTTGACACACCTCATTGTTATAGGTTAAAACCGACGTTTCGGAAGAACTTGCTGCCACCAACTACCGAAACGCAGCCTCAAGACAACCAATTCAGCATCATTTTGGATTGAAGTGCTTCTGCCATCAAGACGGGGGCAGCACGTCCCCCTGACAGTTCGGTGTCGGCCTACACAATTCCTCCCATGTCATGTTCCAGATGATTGTAATATAAACTGAACTGAACTGGTGTTTCTGGACACGCCAAGTAAGTTGGCTTTTCGTGACGACGTGACATGAACAATGAAATATTTCGCAATAAAACTGGGCACTGAAAAGTAAAGAAGAACCTGCACAATAATAACACAATACTCGTATTCATGTGTTCTTACACGTTTACTGACTACAGTAACTATGCAAATCTTTCTTTTTCTTTTTGAACAATAAACTCTCTACCTTAAATCTTATTCTTCCTCATAAACTTTTAATTAATTTATGTGACTCCTCTTACAGGTAAACACAGAATTATAGGTGAGGCAGTTCAAATTTCAAGAATGTAATTTCACAGCCAAAATTCCGTTTTCTCTGGAAATAATCTTCTGGGATTCAAAACCTCTAATAGCTGATGCCATCTCAAAAGGACTCCACCACGTATGAACTCGGTACAGTTGTTCCCTATGAAGTGGTAATTTCAATGTAATAAATTATGTAATAGGGAGACATTCAAACAAATCCAAAAACTGACAATAATGCCTATAGTTTTAGGTTTCTGTGACCGTGCATCGTGAGCAAATTGTGGAGTGAGAGAGTTGGTTTTCTCTCTCACTCCACAATGCCTATAGTGTTACAATCCATTGCTGGTTAAGAGTGGATAGTATTAGCAATGTCAAATTTTGTAAAACAATAAGAGGCAAAAGGTGTCCAGATTTTCCTAGTACAGTACAGGACTTTAAGTTCTCTTGAAGACAACCTGAAGATGGCCAGTAAAGGCCGAAACATGTAGTTGTCTAGTACAGCAATTAAATGTACCTTAATTGAGATAGTTGTTTTTGACTACATACCCTTTCCAACAGTAATCTAGGTTTACTCTCAATGGAAAGATGGGAGTAGTTTCAAAATTCGCCACAACTCATCTGCTCTGAAATTTCGGAATAAACGAAGCAGATTTTTATAAATTACACCTTCGGCAACTTTCTGTCCACTCTTAACCATAAACTGCGAGTGATTTTAGCTATGGAAAGAACCGTTCAAGCAGCAGAACCTTGAGAATGGGCAGTGCTCTTAGCCTGCCTAGGAACGTACCACAATACAAATTGAAAAAGTACGGTGTTGGTGCCGACAGAACTAGTTTAGCAATTAGTCTCACTGGTAATATGTCACATCCTTTATATTCCAATTACAGACTATGTCTTTGGAGACAACTGTCCTTCCTTCGAACAGTTTTATCTTCGTAAGATTTTATAACTTCAGTCTTTATCCCTTCTACTCAACATCTGCTGGAGTAGCATGAGGCGATGACACTTCATAAGGAGGGGGATGCGGTTACAGGGACAGAGATTTAATATCGGCTCAATGTCTCACGGTCTAATGCAAGGAACCAAGAGGACTTCCGGTGGATGGAGATGGAGAAGGTCCAGTAATGGCGGCAGCTGTTCTGATTCCCATAACGGTGCAACAAAAGACGAATCGCACAGCTTCGTCATCTTAGCGTCCCCTCCACCAAATCAAATTATCCAATTTGGAATTATTGTGCCTTCCATACGAGAACTTACATTTGTTTAATCGGTCGTGACCACTGGCAGTTGTAACGGAAAGGAAGACCCTCAGATGTAACACGGCAGCCAGTCTGCGACCAAGAGGTGCAGGATAGAGGGTGGACTCTTGCTTTCTACTAGGCTTCATTTGGGTGCGGTGATTGATAGACAGAAGGGTCCTACGAACAATGCACAGACTGGCACCATACCTTTTGAAACATGCACGACTTTCCCTTTCAGGTATAACCCCATCCATATAGTGCTTCTGTTTGGTAGATTCTATTCCAAAAACAACAGTATTAATAAATAATTTGATAGATGTCAAACGTTAGATTATGAAAGAGGTGGGCCTCTGACTGTTCTGCACAGCATCTGAACAGGATCTGGGGCCCAAACACTCTATTACTCAGTGGTTAATGAGGACACTTTCCACGGGGACAAACCGACGACGACATAACGCTCACTACTGCCCTCATCTAGTGTCTAGACTAAGAATATGTGGAGTCATGTACCGTCTGCACGTGTGCCCTCATTAGTGTGTTGCTGAATTAAAAGAGCTAAGAAAATTTTCAGATTCAACAATTTAAAAAATTGTCAACTCTAATGTTTATTGTGTTCGTCTGGTTTGAGACACCGAGTAAGGATATTTAGATTTGGGCTATTGACAAATGAATATAAATACACACGAATATAAATTAATAAATGGTTTTTAGTGCGGGAATTATACACTTAACCAACTTACTTGAGGAATGCGACAAAGGTCTTTACATTTCTGTTAGTGAAAATTAAAGGCTTCTGATTTATGTCGCTGTCTCTTAGTAATTAGTTACTGACATTTCGGCCAAAATTTTGGCTTCGTGTGAAAAACATAATCTTTTATCTAATTTTTTTCGAATCCCGGTAGAGACGAATTTTCCGCACCCGTCTAGACGGGCCATGTAGGCCGTCCAACCTCCTATAAAATGGGTACTGTGTCATTCCCAGGAATGTCTCCTGGAGATAAAGACGGCCGATGCGTAGGGCTGACAACTCTGCCGTCTCCATGTGCCGACTTTCTAGATATTCTGGTAGCCTCAACCGCCTGGAGTCCTAAGGGCCAGTTCAGACCATGTAAAGGGACACCTCTTACACTTACCTTCCCTGGGCAATTCCCGGGGGTTAAGCAGCCGGGTCGTGATGTTAACCACCCACCCTATTTTGCGTCGAGGTTAAAGAAAGTGTATGGTTTTACCTATACTACCTCTCTGTGCCGTCATGGAAAGTCACAGGGTGCAATTTACGTTTTTTAAAAATAATTTTACACTTTCGTTCTATTTTGACATCTTGAGCTCTAGGAGCATATCTTGCTAATTGTCACCCCCGATTTAGAATTCCTAAGGATGGAGGCAATATTTTCTTCTATAATGCAGGTACTTTCCTACCGGACTACAGAGTATCATTAACTCCTGCGTCATCAAGAAGTTTTCAAAGCCGTAAAAGTTCACATCTTACACACGCAAATCTTACTTAAGTACACAGTAAGAAGCGTCTCGTACAGCGTATTTAATTTGACAAACGGTCTCTGAGGAAGTCAGTTGACGCAGTTTGCTGAGTCCGACAGCGTCTGATTAAACGCACCGAATTCTGTTATGCTCAATGTGTTTTACGTTGAAGCGAACTACATCCATACAGCATAGTCGCTCATGTGGGCAACATATTATTTCATTTATGAAACCGGGTGTTTCACTACTTTGTTTTCAAGATCTTGTTTCTATGGACAAACCTCAGATCTAATCCAGTCCAAACTCTGACGCTTACTTACTTACTTACTTACTTACTTACTCAATGCTGCAGAGTCGTTCTGAGCAGCTAACTGGTTTGCAGCTAGTCAAGAAATTCCCCGCATTTCACGGAACCCGAATGTTCATTACCGCACTCACAAGCGTCCGCCGCCACCTGTCCATATCCTGGGCCAACCCACATTCCACCTCCTGGAGATCCATCCTAATATTATCCACCCATCTACGCCTAGGTCTCCCCAGTGGTCTCTTTCCCTCCGGTTTCCCCACCAAGACCCTATACACCCCCTCCCCTCACCCATACGCGCCATATGCCCAGCCCATCTCATTCTTCACGATTTTATCACCCGCACAATATTGGGTGAGGAGTACAAATCATTTAGCTCCTCGTTATGCAATCTCCTCCATTCCCCCACGCCGCATTCTTTAATGTCCATTTCAATAGTGATAATCCTCTCACATGCACACCTGTCTCCAAAAATATCTTCTCTTCAAGTACTTACGTACAAAATATGACATGAATTTTTTCACTTAATTCTGTGCGTGCTACATGATTCGACAAATTTCATCGCCCGTTATTTTATTGTTTATTGATACAATAAACAGGATTATTTATCTTGCTCCCTAGAAATACTTGTGACAATTAAATATTCTATTTATTAAGAAGTAACCACCATATAGACATGTTTATGTTAAACCTGTCCCTTCGCCACATCCAGGTTCAAGTCATACACAAGTATTACCATAAAGCCCTAAAGTCTTTGGGTTGTCACGGCAGATGTTAAAATGGCGGTTCTCTGGGTTCATACACTTTGTAGTGTAATAGGCACGTTCCGTTGTTTTGGAGGGATGTGCTGCTTGCTTTTTCTGATTGGCTGAATTGAAAATTGAGGCAGCAATTTCCTCCGAATTATCTGGAAAATAACTGTACTACACGGTGTAGCAATCTGAACTGCACTACAAGGTGTAGCAATCCAGAAAACTATCATTATTGAAAAATGTAAAATAACTTAACAAGATTTAAAATTCGTACGAGGAGAGAGGAGTTTAATATGAAACAATGTCCGAACGCTCTTATATTTTAAATAAGACGAAGGGAAACACTATGAGGGTTAAGTACATTAATAATAAGAAATTTGATATGTGTCTTCTTTTTAACCGTTTAGAGCCAAATACTGGACCTAACATCATATACGACCTGCTTTAACTCTAAAAAACCCCCCAGTTTTGTTCACGGGGTTCGGGCTATATACGTGGCTTTTAAGATTTGTGTAATAAGCGATTATTTCCGTACACAGCTGTAACAAAATGATCTGTGTCAGCAATAAGACTGTGTTTTTTACAGGATGGAATGTCATTTGTAAATATCAACTGAACTTTATGATTAAAATTTTTATTTGTTATTTGATGTAGTTTTACTTACTCAAGGGTGATATCAGATAGCAGGCGTTCGGAAATACTAATTATTTGTATTAAAGGTAAAGTGATCCCATTACAGGCCCTGTATGGCCCAGATGGTGAGTAGAAGTATAGCTCTACTCTTCCATGACCGCGGCACTAAAGGGGGTGAGGGGTCAGCAGCACGCCCCGGCCCCACTTTACCCACGAGAAAGTTCCGGTACCCATTTTATAAGAGGCTAGGTGGGCCCCAAGGCCGGTCTGGACTGGCGGAAAATCTCGTCCCCACCGGAATTTGATCCCGGACCGTCCAGACTGCAGTCAGTCTCTGTACCGACTGAGATACCCGGAAGACACAAACTATTTATATTAATTTTGGCGATTAAGATATTAATAACTATATAGAAGGGAAGGGCCGTAAAACGGCTTGTACCATTTTGTAGCTGCTGATGATCTAAACTTTAGCAATGTCCCTATGCGAAGAGAAGTAAAAATTTTTCTTTCCGAATCACACTTGGCGTTCTCTAGAAATGTTTCAGAAGGGATTTAGAGTTGTATAAAAGCATTTTAAAAATATACTTATATAATATTTAGCTTTGGTGCCGACAAATAGAACGTAACCTACCACGACGATAGCATGAAGGTTGTTCGTAGAGGGAATCGTCATAGAAAGCAGCAGTAGATCCATCCATCATTGATTTCATGTGACAGCAGATCAAACACTTACTGCGACGCGGCAGCCGTTTCTACCTTGAACTATTCAGTCTTGTCCAGAAGTGCAAATGAAAAATGTGCAGTCCAGGCTTCTGCTTGCAATAAACGACATTTCAACTGCTGGCAACACATCCATCAGGCCACTTTCAGCCCTGTGTTTAGCGCTGTATGTGACATAGTAATCAATATGTTTAATGATGGAACGGGGTGCTACCTGTCTGTTCTGGCGCGCTACCCAGCATGCACCACTCTTGATGGTCAGGTCGGAATCTCAAGGTGAGCCAAGTCACGTCATAGAAGCTCGATTAATCATTCTCCTCCTCCTTCCCTCCATTTCCTCCCATTTTGTCTCCACACCACCTCGCGCCAGGCGTAGTTCAGACTCGGATATTGAAAATGGCTGCCACAAATTCCACGCCCCAGTTTACAGGTTTTTTATATTTCCTGCACTCCAAAGACAACATACACCTTTCGCCTACGTAGATGAACACCGCAGAGATTATTCTAAATTTGCCTAGGTTTATAAGAGTTAACTAAACTTGTTGCAAATATACTTCATATATGTGCTTGATCCAATAAAATATCCTACTCAGTGTGAGAGCACTAGTGTCAGAAACAACGCGACGAATGTGTATAGATTTTTTCAATATAATTTTAAAATTGTTTTAAATTAAGAGTGAGATGTGACCTAACTGCAGACATATTTAGAAGCAATTCCTCTTTTAGGAAAACCGATGGTTCAGTACCATCTTTATATGAGAATATTGTTGAAAATTCATTCGGTACATTAAGAAAAAAATGTTTGTCAAAAATATCAGAGAAACAAAAGTCTGCTTTTAAATTTTTCCTATGGTGAGACAAACTTCTGAACAGGTGAGAGACAAAAATTTAAATCAAAGACTTTACATTTAAAACCGTCCCTGTTTTCAGACATTTTTTGAGATAGTATTTTGTACTATTCTAAAACTCTTTTAAAATCTGCGGGGGAATAATTTCTTTCGTACCTTGTCTTTCATCCCTTTATTCCTTGCCATATCCGCTATATGTCTATACCTCCTTCCCTTCTCTCTCTGTCAAAGCAGTGTATTATTTACATGATTATCCATCGCATAGCACAGGTTACAATACACAGCTTTCAACTCTGTAATGGCGAAAATAAATAGCGTCCGGAAATAACATATGAACTCAACTAGTGTAAGACATATGCATAATCATAGACCGTCTCCTATTTTAGTCCTATAACAACCCTTTATTTCTGATAATTGAAAGTCGAATGGCAAGGTAGTTTGTAAACTAGCATCGCAAGGAAGAAATTATCAAAAGTCCCATTAAAATGGTAACATTTGGAGACACGCTGTCCTGATTTTCACAGAGACTACAACGATTTCAATTTGTTGAACTGATATATTTAATAATTATAAGGAAAGGTACACTGCAAGGTCTATATGTCTGTGAATATACCGTACCAAGCATAAGGCGAGTTAATTGAATAGATGAAGCGTCTGATCAGCTGTGTCTATAGACACATTCAGCACGCTCTGTGGACAGGCATTGATTGGATGAATGCTCATCCTTTTCAAAACAACCCCCCCCCCACACACCCTCCACACTTGTTTAGCAAGGAGGAAAGGAAAGTGCATAGTGCTGCATAAGGAAGGTGTCAATATCAACATACATCCCTTAAATCTAATTTGAATGAATGGCATACTCGGAGTAAATTGATGACTGGTCCACCGAGATTATTTTCATGATACGTTTATGAAATATTAAACTGATTAACGGTTTGAGTGAATGGTCAGAGTAACATAGGTCCTATAAATAGTAGGTCAATATAACTGCTCAATGACTTTGTGTTACTTCTTCATCAATTTATGTCCACTACATTAAACCAGCCGGATCTGGGGCCCAACCAGCCTCATGGCCAGTAGGTACACGTAAATCAGTCCCATTACAGGCCCGAGTTGCTTGGAGAGTTCCAGGAAGTTCAGGTTCCCGGATTTCGTGGCAGTGGCCCATGATGATGGTAAAGTTGTCAGTCTTACGTACCGGCAGTTTCTACCCCCAGGAAATACTCCTGGTACTCATTTCTGTTAGAGGCTGAGTCGACCCCAGGGCCATAGAGCGATCGGAAGGATTTTATGTCAATAAAAAATTCCAATGACACCATCTGGAATCGAACCAGCGACCTTCCGATTTGTAGCGCAGCACTGTGCTACCGCGGTCCTCCATAGTCAGTAGGTACAGGGAGTAAATACCAATAGCATTAAGCGACAGGGGCATGAAACTAACAACACATCTTCACCTGGAGCCGAGGTTTAAATAATTGGATCTACTCCTCACCCCCTTCCATATGCGTTTATTATGTGCAAAGGACAACTCTATCTTTATGTCAATTTAACTGGCGATCAAGACAGACAGTAAAACCAAACCTGGGTCCTTGCTACTTGCATTCTACGCCATCACTTGAAGGCTGCAAAAATAGGAACCTTCGGTGGTTACGAATTTTTAGCAGGAAGATTCCAAATTCTTCTACATTGTAATAGTACTTACGAAGAAATATACAGATATGGTAAGAGACAGACCTGGAGGGTGCGTCGTTGAAACTCTCTCCTCAACACCTCAAAAAATACGAGGATAATCTAAATATATTAAGTAACTACATCGTCTGGCCGATCCCAGTGTCCGCGTGGTCTAAGGCGTGGGTCTGCGGGTTTGAATCCCGCCGGGGTCATGGAAGTCTGTCTGTTGTGAATGTTGTGTGTTGTCAGGTAGAGTTCTCTGCGACGGGCTGATCACTCTTCCAGAGGAGTCCTACCGAGCGTGGTGTGTCTGAGTGTGATCGTGGAGCCTCGATAATGAGGAGGCCCTGGTCCACTGTGCGGCCATTGCGCCATGAAATAAAACAACACTGTTTTCTTCAAGTCATTTCATTTCATCTTTTATATTTTTTTAATTACTCCCCGTACAAATGATGTAGTTGATACTGTGTCGTGATAGCGAAAGCTTGAAATATTCCTGAAATTTATCCCTCCAAAATACAAGACTGAAACAATGGGTGACGTCTGACCCAGCTAAAAATATTTTCAATTTACCTCTCCGTGCACGTTCCACGAAAGTTCAACAAATTCTGATACACAATAAGAGAGAAAACATATCGACAGAGGTGAGCTTGTTTTGGTCATTGAAGAAAAAGTTTCCTGACACCGAATAGCTTAAGATTTCTTTACAGAAGAAACATGAGAATATGTATAGTCTGTATACACAAGTATATAACGCATATACTGAAATGTTAATCCAGGTAGACCTTGGACCGGAGAGGCACGAGCTGTGATGGAAGGGGAGGTTGGAAACGAATTGCTTCGTCGCCACGGCTACCAACAGAATGCACCTCGTCATGGTGAGATAGGTAATTAATTACATCGTCCGCTGACAGGCCGCTGTCTGCATGTGGTACGAATATTAGAATTCTTTGAGAAAAACTGCTGCTGCTGCTGTTGCTGCTGGTGGTGGTGGTGATGGTGGTGGTGGTTGTGGTGGTGTTGATGGTGCTGCTGGGGGACACAAGGTGAGAAATTAGAGCACCAACGCTTGAATGAGCCACTCTGTACTTTTTCGATGACTGAGGTTGTGTGTCTGCTCGCATGTCAACAAACGATGTTAAAGATTGGGATGTGTTGTCATACAACCTAGTATGATCTCAGCGACGTTTCAGAGGAACCAAATGTCTCTGTCAATGTGGTTTATCTACTTTGATGAGTGAGAAAGAATATATCTTCTTAAAAATGTGTTTTGATTTTCTCTACAAAATTTTTCTGAAATAATTCTCAGTCTAAAATTAACCTTTTAAAGCCTACTGGTTAGGTCATGCGCCAACAGGTTTAACATTCAAAAACTGTATTTTCTGTCCACACTACATTTAGATGTGTTTTATATTTATCTGAGAAAAAAGAGCGACTTGTGCCACCTACACCATAAACTGATTGGTTTTTATAACCGAGATGAAAATTGTTTACTGGGCGGTACGAACTGGGTCTTTAAATAAAGCAGTCTACGCTTCGTCTTTAAGTGGTTAATTCCGAGAGGTTGTAACATAAATGTACACTTGTATCAGTTCTTTGTGTCAAATTTTAATGTAGCTTGAACTTTCTCGACGGATTTCGGGAAAATTCTATACCACCATCCTGTGCCGTTGTCATGAAATCCGGGAAACTTAACTTCCGGGAATCCTCTGGGCCACTCCAGGCCTGTAACGGGACTGCTTTACCTTTTTTACCGTATTGAATAACGTTTAAAAGATTAATTAATTAGTACGCCCCAGATTTGCTTTTTTAAGTTGATGAAATGTATTTCGTTGGAGATTCATGGAATATAGCTAAAATAATTCTCGGAAAACTTAAGAAAAAATGGTATCCGGAACGCTCAGACCTGAGTGCCAAAGGTTAGGAAATATTAGACTCAAACTTAAGATTTAAGATAGGAAAATGTTCAAAGGATTTATCCATCTCGAAATTCTGAGCTATGGCATTATAATTAATTTCAGATTCCAAAGAAGTTAGATGTTTAATGACTAGCTACGGGAATTTTATACAGGTTGTGTCAAAAACACGTGACGGGTTTTGCAATTTGAAAACCAGTGTGCCAGCTAAGTGCCGATCTCATACCGACCGTCATAATGTACAGTGAATTTTGGAGTTTTGTTGAGATGGAACGCTGGTCAGTGCAACACCGAATTGCGGCAGTGGAATTGTTTACCACAAGAGTGTAGTTACAGCTATACAGTGTGGTTTCCGTCAGCAGTTTCAAAGACGCGATGTTCCTAACCCCAGTACTCTGCTATTGTGTCTATCGAAATGGCGTCAAGAACGATCAGTGAAGGAAAGTCAACCACAAGGACGTACATTTTCGGTACCTGCACCTGACAATGTGGAGCAAGTAAGAGACGCCATGCTGCGAATTTCGCTCAGGTCAACTCGGCGGCAAGCATTCGCACTTCGCTTAAAAACGAATGCAGCTTTTGCCGAATTCTCCACAAGGATTTGCATTACCATCCATAAGAAAATCCAAGTTGCCCAGGAACTAGTAAACGGGACAAAATGAGCAGACTACAGTTTTGCAATGAATTCTTGGACCTGGTGAAAAAAATAACGACGCAGTGAACACATTACTAATGTCACATGAGGCTCATTTCCATGTGTCTGATTATGTGAATAAACAGAATTGTCGCTACTGGGCTCCAAACAACCCACATGAACTTCACCAACGTCCTCTGCATAGTGCAAAAGTGACAGCGTAGTGTGAAGTTTATTCTGTAGGCTTTACTGGACCTTACTTCTTTCGGAATGCGAAGGGGGCTACAGTAACTGTGAATGCAGAGCTGTATAAATAGTCATGCTGGAAACATCTGCGCACTGAGTTACATCCTCGTCAGCAAGATTTGTTGTGGTTCCAACAGTATGGAATAACTGCTCACGCAGCAGAATTTTCCATGCAAGTCCTCAGGACAATATTTCCGGGCAGACTGATTTCTCCCGCTCGCCTGACCATGCAATACCAGACTACTTCCTCAGGGTCTACGTTACAAGCAAAGTATACAGAACATGTCCTGCCATTATTGCTGAAATAAAACAGTGAATTCTGGAGTTTATTCAAGGGATCGCTAAGACAAGGCTACAACGTGTTATGACAGCCTTTCTACCGCGACTGCAGGAGTGTATTGAACGATATGGTGGTCACCTAAAAAGTGTCATATTCAAACAATAGTGACTGAGATGAATTTCATGGACATGGGATGCGCCAGATAGTGTTAATAAACACTTTGCTTTAAAAGTTATTTCATTTAAAAAACCGTTAGTTTTTTTTGACGCACCCTGTGTTACGAAAAGGGCTACAATGTATGGAAGAGGAGTAATAGGATTAGCTTTATTTGAATATCATACGATTTAGGTCTTAATTATTGAAATTAACAAATGTTCATACCTCTTAACATATATCAGTTTACATAGGCAACAGTGAACAGAATGGAAACAGGTGACGTAGTTTCGGGTTCCCCATTATGGGTCTGTGACGTATTGTGCAAGAACATGTAATAATACTATTATAGTTATTTGCAGAATATAAGAAGACCCGGCATCAGTAATGAATGAATTACATAAGTGACACTTCTTGCTGTGTGTTTTCTTTGAAATATGCTGAAAAGCGAGGCCTATAGAAATAAATTAATTCCTTGTTTTTGCTCTGCGTCACATACTGGTAGCAAATCTTGTTTAAAATTGTGTACTTAACCGCACATTATGTTAACCTTTTAAGGTTCATGAAGTTTACGAACTTAAAAACCAACATGAAGTAAGAAGTAATCATTCACTTAGTCTTAAGTTATCTTTTAACAATCCTATTTCAAAGAGAAAAAAAATTCGGCCCCACACTTACGTTATAATAGGTACCAGTGTGACACCGAAAAAGTAATTATAATTCAGTAAATTCAATTCAATACAATGGGTATTTATTGCCATGCAATCCTTACAAAACAAGTACCAATTATAAAGCCAGCACAAAAACACAAGTACAAAACACAAACAGTGTAGATAAAAAATAGTAAAAATGAAAAAAAAAAAAAAAGAAATCTACACAGAAAACAACAAAAAACAACAATATGGCAGCAATAAGAAACAAAACTAAGTACTGGGACAAAACCCTGAAAAACGTAAGTAACTGATTAAAAGTGGCACATATTAGGGCAAAATCTGTTTGAATGAAATGAGGCAGATTAGCAACCGAAGCACGTCTAGCAGACGGAGAGTTTTTACAAGTGATAGCAAGCAGGGAGTATTTCCTAAACCTACTAGTAAAAACTTGAAAACCGGTAACATTTCAAAAGATAGTGGGCAAGTTTTAAACCTAATAAACATAAATAAAAGATAATGCATCAAGATGAAGTCCTCTACCGTGCAGGGTGTGAAGATGTACAAATTTCAGGAAACCCTCCTAAGTGAAATGGTCAGGGTACCAAAAGATATTGACATAGGGCTACGAAATAACAGGATCAATGTAATATGTGTATATACCGTCAAACACAACTATATTTATTATTACTATATTGACAGTCTACTACATTAGGTACAAGTACATGTTTCGGCCAATAATGTTGGCCATCTTCAGGATGTACATGGACTTATCGATTAGCTACACAACATATGTGGGGTGTATTTTTAGGGTGTGGGGAAAGGGGTATTTTGTGGGACCGAGATCTCGTTTGTGTCAGTGATGGGTGCATGGTCTGGAACAGTATCATTGTTATCCATGCCTTAGTTTTAGCTATGTCTAGAATATTACATTGATCCTGTTATTTTGATAACACAGCGGAGATGACGCACCTCAAAATAGGGCTACGAACCTGCGCTGAACGCATCCAGCTATTTGGTGTAGTGGGCATTACGGAGTTCCACAAAATTGGGGCCTATATAATAACAATAACAATAATGTATTATTATTATTATTATTAATATTAATTGCTTCATGCATTATGCTGACACTTGACAGCTGCAGTGTGCTGTTCTAACAGTCCGCTGAGAGAAGTACAGTAGAGATCGTTGAAATAGCGAGATAACGCATAGCATGCCTAGATCGGGTAAGGGGTCAAGGGTAAATATTTGATGTAGGCTGCTACAGATAGTGTCCCTGACGAAGAACGAATCTCAGTATCTGTCCCCATGCACAGAACACACATCGCATGCAATGTAGTATAGAACCTCGTTCATTGTCGTGATAATAAAAAAATTAACTTGGTTTAATGTGAAGTCGTGCGTGAATCAGATGTCATTCGATCGCGCGTATCACCTCCCTTTAACACCCTACTTTAATCCTATCTGGATGACAGTAGACCTGTAATAAAGGTCATTATTGTCATCCAAAATCTCTTATATTCCATATGCGGGCGGAGGTTGCGTGTGAAGAGGGCGGAAGAGGTTTAATGCAGTTTCAGTTCAATTCGATTTGATACGATTTGACATTAATCTGTTTATCACGAGTTTCTGTACGTTTGCATTCGACGCTAGGCGTCGGGGGATGATACGAGAAGGGAGGACGCTAGAGCATATGTTGTTACAGTAGGGGAAATCCCCTCATTCCTACAAACGTTCTGGACCGCACTAAACTGTAGATTTAGGTTTCTGTTACGTCTGGTTTACATTGTGTCATAGAACTGTCACTGAATATTCACGATTTGCGTTCGAAATTTACGTCAATGTGGGAAATTTTCAGATTAAATGGACGAAAATTTTCAAAAGAATTGATATCCTCTTCTCGAAATGCACATATTGTTTTCAGGGGTTTTGTTCCTTCACATTTTAGCATTCGGGTGTTTGACAGTTTTTAGTTCTTTAGGTTGACATCGACGTTTCGAAATCACATGCCGCCTACACAAATTCCGCGGATGGTGATATCATGTTCCACCCTCCGACCCGAAAAGCTGGTGTCAACATAAAGCTTACGGAGTTACAATCATGCAATATTACAATACGAACCATCCCCAACATGATAAGGCCTATCTTTTGTTTCCTGCGCCCACCCAGCTTCCTGTAAAATGGGTACCGGGTCTTTCCCAGGGGTAAAGTGCGGCCGGGGCGTGCTGCTGACCACTCACCCCCTTCTAGTGCCGCGGTCATGGAAGAGTAGAGCTATACCT
>Ga0136643_10003952_pt1 | contig 20201 bp, 20 predicted proteins | sample TergutLab28metaG_FD_96883 | JGI IMG/M metagenome (GOLD analysis project Ga0136643, IMG submission 96883) | Labiotermes labralis P1 segment gut microbial communities from Petit-Saut dam, French Guiana - Lab288 P1 (version 3) (version 3) | ecosystem: Host-associated > Arthropoda: Insects >...
ACTGCATGTGGTGTGCTGAGCTGGTTCTCCTGGATGTGGTTGGTAGCGGTTGTGTTGCGCCGCGTTGTAGAGTGCGAGCACTGTGAAGGTTACTGTTCGAGTCGAACCACATCCAGCAGAACCAGCGCAGCACACCACATGCAGTAACACACGGTCTTTGTTCTCCTCAAGATGGGCACAATGATGCCCGAAACATGTTGAGACAGTGTTGATAATAAACATCTGATTGTTGCATCTTGTTGGTTTTCTCTGTCACTTCACAATTTGCTCACGATGCACGGTCACAGAAACCTAAAGACCGAATATATGTTGATCAGCGGACTGACTGCTAACTGCTCAGGAATAGCTGCTGCATTGTTTGGAGCCTGATGATAGCTACACCTAATAGCTGATAGTGGAGGTGGAGTTTGGAATGTTGTTCTGAGGGTGAGCAACGATCACATACAATTCCTGACATCCACTTTAATTCACTGCTCTTCTACAGCGTCGGGATGAAATTGCCCCTTCTCGGTCTGTATTTGCTCCTAGTTCAAACCAGTTGGATATTGACACAGGGTTCGATACGGCCGAGCAGTTAATCTCACAAATAACTACCTGAGTGTGCACATCTGTGATCTGCTTCCGGCTGTTTGATGTGAGCTTTTAATGGAGAACCTTACCTTCGGGCAGGATTGCTTATGCGTTGCCCAGCTCATTTTACAGTTTCATTAACACTGAGAAGCCACTGCAGTTTATACAGTTCCCTGCGATATTCAGGATGCCGTAATGTCGTTAAAATGACCATGAGTATCTAAACAGAGAAGACGTGCACTGACCGTCTGCAGCTGAGTACAGCAGACTGCTGCAGGTATGTTTGGAGTTAACGAAGTCATATGTAAAATATGTATGATAACTGCACTTGTTTTTTTATGTGAACCGGACGGCCACCTACAGATGTGACGATACCAGATGCTGTGTAATACAGTTTTGACCTCCTGATCGAAGCATGTAGAGGGATATAATAAACTTGTTATAAAACAAGATTTTGTGCATTAAGTTGGTTAATTACTAAGATTAACTGCACTTGTGTTTTACAGTCGTTCAAAAGTGCTTATATTCACGCTGAAGAGTGGTGGTAAACAGAATAAGCAATCTATTGATACATACAAGCAAGATCATTCATCCAGCATTCGTCGTATTGTATGAATTTATGGCCAGTAGAGATCTGTTCTTGACAGTTTATTTGAAACAGACATGGCACACTGAATAGACTTGTGTCATTGGCAACCAAACATGGCATACAGCTTCAAATTATTGTACTTGTGTACTACTTGTGTAAGGGAGGGGAAGACGAGGAAGAAGACATAAACAGCTACTGGATGACCTTACGGAAATGAGAATAAACTGGAACTTGAACGAGTTTGCGCTAGATAGCACGTTGTCGACACCTAGCGTAAGACACTACGTGATTATGGTGTTGGTGGTGGTGGTGATTATGATGATACATGTATTTTACTCGTATTTCACTAAAGCATTGACCTTTTCAGATTTTGTAAATAAACCAAATAGGCTTATGTCTTTTGTCTTATATAGAGCCAGGGTACTTTTATGTTTTTCTTAAAATAGATGAAGTTTGACTATGCTGTATTTTGAGACGTGACTTCGTGTAGTCTGGTAAAAAGGGACCAACACTTCGGACGAACCCGCTGCTTCTGTTTTCACCTTCTACAGTGAAGAAGGAAGTAGCGTTTTCCTACAAAACGGTGGTACCGTCGGTACACACTGCGCGACCTTATATCCCACCGCGAATGTGACACAGATAAAGTTCCGTTTGACTCTCATGTAGGCTTAGAGCCTCCATGGGGCCGCACCATGGCTCAGGCCTTTAGTTACCGGCTTCTCACCGCGAGTCTCGATTTCGCTGCCAGGGCAGTCCGTGTGGGATTTGTGGTGGACTGCGATGGATTTCTTCTGTGAGTCGTCACTCCATCAGTGCATTTTATGTACATTCGGTCCATTTGGGCCCGCAGTTCCAACAGACATAACCTCACGCTGTCCCAAGAATAAAGGAACAGGTTAGCACGAACGTAAGATTTACCCGACAGCTTTACATTTACCCACCATATCAGTTTGGATTGAAATTCTTTGGGCAGGTTTGTTGGATGGACAGGCATTATGCGTTGGTTATAAAGTCATGTGCCTTGAGCACTTAAAAGATGGAATGTAAGGCCGTATAGAAAGTTACTTGCTTTGCAAACGCAAGGATAGTGACTAAATTTTGATTTGTAGTTCAAGTCTTGGTAAATCTGCGTTGAGAAGTTTGTGACTGGAACTGTGAAGAAATGAGAAAAGTGCATGTTCCAATAAAATTTAGAAAAAATATTTATTATCACTGCTGTGTAACTTCAACAATAATAATAATAATAATTGGATGGCAGAGGATTGATTGATATAACTCGACTATATGATAAACAGGCGAAGCTCCTTCAGATATAATTCTTAAACAAACAGGCCACGTCGTCTCTTCATGCTGCAGTAATAAAAGCAGATGATAGGTGCACACCACTGGACTTAGTCCGCGCAAATGCAAATGAACTCCCCACAGATGAAGAATATAATAACAAAGTCAAGAGACAGTGGCCCCAAAAAGCCTTCAATGGCCGCCATCCGTATGACCTCAGCCAACAATATGTAGGCAGAGAAGCGTCAAACAAATGGCTGACGTAGGCGGATTTGTTCGCCGAAACAGAGGGCTTTTTAACAGCAGTACAGGGCCAAGTCATTCTGACAAGAAACCACAAGAAATATATTTTGAACCAGCCAGACACCGATGAGCTATGCAGAAGATGTGGAAAAGAATCGGAGACAGTCCAACACACTACTGCAGCATGTGAGCAACTAGCACCTACCGAGTATGTAAAGAGACACGATAGACTAGCCAAAATTATCCATCAGAAACTGGCAGAAGCAACGGAGTTGATTGACGACAAAAGTCCTTGCTATAAGTACACACCAGCCAATGTACTGAAAATTTCAAGCTGTAATGGAATTGCAGCATACTTACGGACAGAGCAGTACCTTTTAATCGACCTGACATTACTTTTATGAAAAAGAAAACAAAGAACACCTTTTTGATAGACGTAACTGTCCCGAACACACATAATCTCGCCAAAACAATAACCGAAAAACAAAAGAAGTACCAAGAACTGGAGAATGAAATATGTGCTATGTGGAAGCAAAAGGCAGCACAAATTATCCCGATAGTAATATCATCTACGGGAGTAATTCCAAAGTCACTATCACGAACTCTAACAAGACTTAACTTGCACCCGAATACATATACAGGAAGTCCCAGGATGAATGTGCCAGAATTCGGGAGAGTGTTCCTTATGTTAAAGTATACCGATATAACCCAAAACACCTATATCCAAAGTTGAACGTTTACGGAGATAATGGCCAGAGAAGTTTGAAACTTTGACAGCTGTTACATACTTATTGATTACCAAATACATATTAAAACTGGCAGGAATATGAGGTTTCTGTAATGTTATTATCTGTACTTAACATGTAATTAACGTATGAGTGACATAAAGCCATTAAATTGAACTACATAAACACCCGCATTGAAGCCGTAGTCATCCTTAAGGTTCCAAGCACTTTACATGGCGCATGAATATACAGCAGTATGGAAGTACTGATTCTTCCAACTCCCGTGCAAGCAACTAACCGTTACGCAGGCACGATTAACACTGCATTCCACTCTCAAGGTCATTAGCGCGGTAGCGCAACACATCAGGTGTGCAGGTTGCAGTATTTGGAACCGCAAGAAGCCCCACTTTTCTCTGGCCATTATGTCCGTAATCGTTCAACTTTGGATATAGGTGTTTTGGGTTTTATCGGTATACTTTAACATAAGGAACACTCTCCCGAAATCTGGCACATTCCTCCTGGGACACCCTGTACACAACTGCAAAAATCTGTAATTCTTGGCACATTTTCAATTGTAAGAAACTTTTTAAACTGCAAATAAGACCACCGAGTCTAATCCTGTTGATTACTACATCCCAGGATAGGTGAATATTTCCTAGCCAAAGCTGAGAAGTGAGAAATTCGATGAGAATAATAATAATAATAATAATAATAATAATTATTATTATTATTATAACAAGGTGTTTCGTGCCGCAAGTTAGCACTTTTCTCAGTCAAAACACTCGTAAAATGGATTGATTGACTACATTAGTGCGTGATTTCAGGCTTCCGCCGCGGTGTCAATGAGATCTGCGCTCTTCTGGGATTCTGCACTGCGTAAAATCCCAGAAGATCGCAGATATCGGCCAAATTAGTCTGACACACACAGTTGTGAGTGATGTCAGTCAGTGCGTAATTGATACCCGTACGTGAATAGAAAATATTTTGAATTATGTCCAGTGGGATGTGGGTGACGTGATGTGGAAGCGGTTGTTACCCAGGTACGCTGCGTACTAATATTGGAGCTATATGAAATAATTGGTTTTTCGTTGAGATGTAAATGCAGGGAGACGAATATTAGCGTGAGCTATTAGTATGTATACGGTCCGCCCTTGAAATGTACAGGTTATGCGCTACGCTGCGGGAAATTTGTTGAAGTCTCACTCCCACTTCTGAATGAAAGCATTGAGGCATTCGGAACGACGGCGTGGAGTTTCATGCAAGGATATTTACCATTGAGTTCTGCATACCCTACGAGACGTCTGTGTATCGTGGGTAAAGAGTCGGGACGTGAAGTTGACCACTCTTCTCCATCTGGTGCCGAGTTTAAAAATGTGTGGCGCTATACCTCTATTCCAGTGTGCTTGCATGGCGTAATTAAGAATAGCTTTACCTCTTCCTTCACCTTTACCTACAGACATCTGATCGGACAGTAAAATAAACCGTATTAAAGTAAATGTATTTATATAAAACTTCTTGTGATTCCGAAAGCATATATTTAAAACTGACGTAAAGTTAGCTCTTCAACGGAAATCGTTTAATGTGGAGACAGAGAGTAACACTCTAATGTTGAACGAGTCTACATGTTCGTTTTTATCTCTGCTTACAGATTTCTTCTTTTTTTTTTTCCATTCGTGAAAGGAATGTTTCCGTCGCAAGTGGGAAGCATTAAACCCGATCGTTAATACCGTATGTGCAAGAATGGAGTACTGGAATAAGTAGAAAAGGTAGAGCTGAGGTGTGCACTTTGTGCTGCATGTGCGTATGGCGTAATGTTGTGACAGCGGGGTTGGTCATATATTCAAGTCTTGAAACTTAATGATCATATTCTAGAGTAATCCGTTACGAATTTCGGCCGCATACCCGATACCTTTTCATGGTTTTGCGTGATTTTCCTCATTACCTCCAGATAATGCTGGAATTACGACTGAAATACCCGCAAATGATTGCTTTCTCTTTTCTCATAGTCGGTCTCCTCTCTCAGCAAGCAGTGTAACATTTGAGGGTTGTTTGACCGTGCATCTTCCTCATGAAATAATTTGAAATGGCAACTTGATGCAACAAGGTAATTTTATTGATGTATTCTTAGCTCGACATGTTTCGGGTACATACGCCCGTCATCAGGAGCATTAGATGTGTAGTTGCAGGGTATGGTTTTCTGCACCGAGTTTTTTGATAGGTGGTGGTCTTGGGAGCCGCTGCGTAGGTCGTGTTGCATCAAGTTGGCATTTCAAATTATTTCAGTGCAGTATTGTTTAACAACATACAAATCTATCATTTATAAATTTCTGGTAGAGAATTTGTTTGTTTACACTGTATCACAGGTAGTGAACTTTCGTCTTGGGGACAGGAAACGCGCTGTAGTTGAATTTTGAATAGTCCTGGAAAGCATCAACTGGAAGTCTTGCGATTGAATAACAGCACCGTATATGCTGTTGATAGTTGGTATTTTGTCTGGTTCATTTCTTGCATGGCTGCTCCCAGATCGTACTGAAGAAGAAGAAGTAGTCACACAACGTATCTGAATGGTGTGGAAACAAACAAGTAACTTTAAAAAATGCAGACCATTCTGTATCTCTCTCACATTCCCTTAAATGCATATTATTCTCCAAACTTAGCGCATTCATCTAAAATTGGCTGTCACACTCTGATTTTTCAAACAAAAGGTATGCATATCTTGTTTTCACCACCCGAATTGTTTGCCTCACCCATCTCGGCTCCTGTGATTCAATCACTTCAACATAGTTACAGTTGTGAAGCTTCCTGTTCCGCAGAACTGTTTATGAGAGCCATGACAGCTCAGGTAAGTGGCAGGACGCATTCTGTGCAACAGTGGCTCAATTCCCGGCAGAAACACGAAGTGTTCCCCACCGTTTCTCTACGACTTCACGGCAAATGTCCTGGGATTTGATAACTCCTGGTCGCGCATATCTGTGATGTATCATTGCGTCCTGGTCTCAGATCTTCACTTGAGTACTGGATGGCGATTCGTTTGGTCGCATACTGAGTCGTGTTAGAGCCAGAAACATGGTGGCAAGTGGCACAAAACTCGCAGGTAAAGCATGCAATTGACAAATCGTCTGGCCAACGACTGATTGCCAGTGTTGTTGAAGAGGCGCTCAGCGCTGATACAGTGGGTTACCAAATTTCGGTGTCTTTACCTTTCCCACTTTACTGTCTCTTAGATACAAGTATTTTTCTTTCTTAAAGAGACGAAACACCCGCCTTATGATTTTTTTTTTGCTGCAGCTGAACGGCGATGCGGAATGGGAATACGAAGAGATCGTGCTGGAACGAGGCGGCGCAGGACTTGGGTTCAGTATCGCTGGCGGGACGGATAACCCGCACATCGGCGATGATACGGCAATTTATATCACGAAGTTAATCCCTGGTGGAGCGGCGGCAGCCGACGGAAGGCTACGCGTTAACGACACGATTCTGCAAGTTAATGATGTGACTGTGGTTGACGTGCCGCACGCTGCTGCTGTGGACGCGCTCAAGAGGGCCGGCAATGAAGTCAGATTGGTGAGTGTTCCTTTGCTATTGTATTAAAGCTGTGGCGCGAGGTTCTGTGTTTGTAAACATGTGCCAGACAGGTAAAAATGAGTAAAGTTACGCAAAGTTATGTCGAAGTTGAACTCAAAAGATGGTATAAATTGGTATTGACGCGTTTGTACAGGCACACCGTCTATGAACATGTAACAGGAATGGCAATACATTAATTCCGCTCAACCTTCGCGTCATCTGACGGTATCATTGCCATGCTTCTCACCTGACAGTGGATGCCAATCCTTCTTCGCCTTTTGGAGGTGCCCCCTCGAATCTGGCCTGGTTTTCAGTTCAAGGCTTTTCATTGTCTTCCTCGCTTACCTTTGATCATTGCCAGGACCAGTTAAATATGAGCATAAAATGCACAGTCGTATACATTTCGTCTGTACACGTGGCAGTAAATACAAAGAAACCTCGAATATCTGAGTGACCCATGTCAGGGAAGCCAAAACTTTTCAGAGTGAAGTATTAGCCATAAGTGATGTCAGACAACCCCATTGCTTATGCTTACCGTAATGGGGTGTCTGCTGCTGTTCGCGTCTTCAATTCGTGACTTGTAAGGGATTTTGGAAGCGACACAAAGAACTCTAAATTGTGGGTGTTCCATCCTGTTGTGCTAAAATAACAGTGTTATTTATTGTCCGTCTTGCACAACAATATGATGTAAAGTTGGGTTATATACAATTAATGAAGCTACATGTTTCAACCCCTTGGGGTCATCTTCAGGCTTATAAAATATGAATTATACAAGGTACTTCTGAAGTAGTTACCTACATCCTGAACATCCATCCAAGACCGACACACGGACAGTCCGATAACAGATCCCAGGACAAACACGCCACCTGACAACGCACTTGACTCGTCCACCGCCAGTCCATAACTACGACCGCATCACACAGCCTCACATCCCGGAAATTCCATACGTCGACGCCAAAAAAGACATCGCACCAGCACCGAGATCTTCACTCGACAACACAAGAAGCCGACTCCTATCACATACAACTCAAGATCTGGGACCGCGCACCTACACCGTTATCTCGCTACAGTAAGCGCTGCAGAGCTCCTCGTTCAATCCACGGGCATCTGGATGACATCGAACTTCTACCTTACAAGGACGCCACATCAACCAACAGTGAGTTCGAGCTCTCTACAAACCGAGGGCACACACCAACCACATACGGTATAAGGCCACCGATACATCGTGAGGTCCCCATTCCACGACCATAACATCACGACACTTTCCTAAGGTACACAAACACCTGTCACATACATACAACAACGATCCACGTGTTCACCACGACTATATGTTCTTCACCTGTATTTTAACCAATTTTTAACATATATTTTATAGCTAACGTAATGTAAACCACGGGATCCCGTAGGTAACTACTACAGAAATACCTTGTATGATTCATATTTTATAAGCCTGAAGATGACCCCAAGGGGATGAAACATGTAGCTTCATTAATTGTACATAACCCAACTTCACATCATATTGTTGTGTAAGACGGACAATAAATAACATTGACACAAAGGACATTTATTCCTCTTGTTGAAGGCTTCGAAAATTTGACGCTTATTATTCCAGGGCAACAAAACGCGTTTTATTGTAGCTGTCGTTGTCAGGGTAACCGTTCTTCTCAGTATTTGGAATGGCTGCTGGAAGGAACAGGTAAAGTAAATCTTGTTAAAAGGAATTGATGAAATATCCAGTTATCGAGTGACTTGTGATGTTAATGTAGACAAAATCTGTACTCACCTGTGCCAGCCGATGTCTAAAATTGGGGGCAAATCTGGCACCGATGCCAGTAGTCTGTCGTCCTTGACTGAGGTCATTAATGATTCGATGCGGTACAAGACAAAATGCTTCATGCTTTAAGGCCTCATTTTATAGCCCTGGGTGAAAGAAATGACATATGAACGTGGCCAACTGCAGTGACGAGGGTGGAAGATTATTTTGTATCCGAGTCTTTCAGACAAGGACAGGCATTTTTGACACAGTAGATAGAGAAAATCAAAGAGACAATTTTGTTGTACATACCAGACGTTGAGAACTTTAACAGACAAATACAGTGATAGAAATGTTATCTTTTGTGTTTCGGGCAACTGTTCTTGTCTCGCAGATGAATGTTCGAGCCCTAAAACTTTCATATTTCCTGTATTTAATTTCGCTTCCAAATAAATTAACTTTTTTTCTTTGGCATCCGACATGAGATATTACTGTTTTGTAATGTAGTAGTTGTAAGAGGAGAGTACTTCTCCGTCCAAACATCAGCGATAATTAGGGAGGGGGTGTGGTACGTCAAAACACAACTGTCTTGTATCCTACTTTATTATGCTGACGACGACATGTTTCGGCCACTTTGGGCCATATATTTTGCCACAGTCATAAAATACAACCACTTCTGAAACATCCGTGTAGCCGCCACCGATGTATAAATGCGCCAGGAACGCTTGGACACCCCTAGCTCTCCACTCAGCACGTACAAACCCCTCCTAGTTTTTCGCCTGATGTAGGGCGTACTACTTACATATTACAATGTAGCTTCATGCACCATTTGTAAAACTAGGTATTACTTAATTATATATATATATATATATATATATATATAACTCTTATACTCTACTTAGAATAGGCACTTTCAGCTCAATATGTATAATCCAACCGACAACGAGATCTTGTTGAAAGTTTAGAATATGCACCCATACTATGATCATACTCTGTATAGTTTTCCTCTATATACATTTTTGTGACCTGAAGATGGCCCACAGTGGCCGAAACATGTCGTCATCAGCATAATAAAGTAGGATCCAAGACAGTTGTGTTTTGACGTACCCCACCCCCTCCCTAATTACTTATAACACAACGGGGATAATGCACCTAAAGATTATCAGCGATAATGATGCAGTTGTGTGTTTCGGACGGTTTTATTCCCAGCCAGGACAAAACATTCAATCTAGTTTGCGGACCCGGGACTCTGTGCCCGGGGGGTAAAGTGGTCTGGGCGTGACCACTCACCTCCATCTACTGCCGAGGTTGGAAGTGCATGAAGCTGTCCCTCCACAGCACCGTATACCTTTGTGGCAAGTCCAGAGACACCTTTACCTCTACCTTCACTTACGAGTGCTGTTCGTATGAAAAAAAAAATTGTGTTATTGTGCCCATCCATGTATAGTGAATCTTGCCCGAAACGGACTTGCAAAGGACAGCAATTTTCTTTCCGTTCCAGGAAGGTTCCTTTTAATACAGGTACTTTAGTGGGGGTCACTGTGACTCCAAGATCTTCCGGACTGTACAATTTTTATAGTGCAGACAGGTTTCCTTTATGCCCAGGTTTCGTCTAAGGCAGATGTCACTGTAGTTCGTACCCACATTACTGAGTGGATTTCGATTGAATAGCCATTGGGTTACACAACCAAAATGTGGGTTACTCTTGTACTGTTAAGTAGCTTTATACGTAGTATGTGGCTCTGCTATGTGACGGCTGCTGTCTTTTCTGCCACAGTAGTCTAAAAATGCCAACGATATAGAATATAAGGTGATATTTATGACTGTTTTTGTTTCAGGAATATCGGTATATGCAGTGAGCCTCAGTGAATATTCTGTGTACAGGTCTGGTTTATTGTAAAGAACGATACTCAAAAATGTTTGGTCTTAGAAACAGAGTACATGTTTCCACACTCGTGGGGATAATAGTGATATAGTTTTAAGATTTGATGCGAAAAGTGATTAAATTACAAGAGTTTATGACTAAATCAGCAAGTGCTGCCAGTGCAGAGACTTGTTGAACACCGATTCTTCTATTCTGCCGCAGTATGTCCGAAGACGCCGCAGTCCTGGCAATGTCCGGTTGCTGGAGATCGAGCTGTTGAAGGGCACAAAGGGCCTTGGGTTCAGTATTGCTGGCGGAATAGGCAACCAGCACATACCGGGTGACAATGGCATCTATGTGACTAAGATCATGGATGGGGGTGCGGCGCAGACTGATGGTCGGCTGGTGGTCGGAGACAAGCTGGTCGCAGTCCGCAACACGCCGGTGAGTGGGAAATACTGCCTGCATGTCTGTGTAGCGAACAGCGAACTGTACGTGAGCCTCTGCCCAGGGTAAGGTGGAATTAGCTGTTTCGTCTGCATCTCAGTCGGTATAGTGACAAGTCTGTAGTTTGGACGGACCAGGGTTCGATTCTCGGCAGAGATTTTTTACTCCCTCAACACGTCCAGAACTGTTCTTGGGTACATCCCGCCTCTTGTGCTGGGGTTCTTTCTCCAAGGCTAAAGCGGCCGCGGCGTGAAGCTGTCCACACAGCTCCGTTTAGTGCCGAGGTTAAGAATAAGTGGAGCTATACCACCTCTCCCCCTAAGTGCCTTCATGGTGTGCACAGGGACAGCTTTAGTTTCTTTTTAAGCTACTTTCTTTCCTTACAAGAAAAAAGTGCGATCTTTGGAGAAAGTAAGGTTTATGAATGGCTGGGTTAGCCTGGTCGTTATAGCGACTCCCTGTGGGCTGCACGGTGTGGGGATTTTTATCAGTAGACTAACGAGGTCCCGTTGGATGCGAGATTTTCCGCACCCGTCCAAGCCGGCCCTGGGGCCCACCCAGCCTCCCACAAAACGGGTACCGTATATTTTCCTGGGGTAGAACGGCCGTGGCGTGGCGTTGACAACCCACCCCAATCTAGCGCCGAGGTTAAAGAAAGAGTAGTGCTATACATCTACTCCTTCCCTGGGTCTTCATGGTCTGTTCTAAGGTTAACTTTGCCTTTTTTATCGTACAAACCCAATATTTGCCTGGTAGGGGTAAGGGATGCTGCAAAAACGCTAACCGTGTGGAGTACTGAGGTAATTTTGTATTCATAGGATGCTGAATTACCTTATCATCGTCATCATCATCATCATCATCATCTCCCAGAATGTTGCAATCTGTCCAAAGACATTCAGCAATCGTATTGACAATCACTATTAATGACATGTTGGAAATACATCCAGATACACTGTATTGCCCGATAAATTTATGTGCTATTGAATGAAATATGACAGGGTGTCTAAAATTTTTGAAAAAAGGACCAAAAATGCACGTAGATTTATGAATGTAGTTTTATTACGTAGCCATGACCAACATGTTTTGGCCATCATGTGGTCATCTTCAGGGCGATGAGAACAAGAATATAAGTACAATTGCAGTGTGTAGAAGTCACTTCACAGGGTGATTTTAACTATTGGATCAGGAAGAATTGATCTTTGTATGTTTTACATGAATGTACTGAAGAAATCCACAAAATATAGTGTGCTAAGATAGTCTGTCCCCATGCTGTCCGGATACCTTTAGAAAGTTCTGCTGCTCGGTGAACAAACACACCCATGGAAGCAGTATGGAATAGACTGTCACTAGGTAATAAATTGAACTCCCTTCTTCCAAAATATGGATTTTGTTTCCCTCTTGCTTCTCTCACATTCTATCAGCTGCCTGGATTCGGAGTTTATGAGTGTGGATAGAGATATGAAGAAATGACTGGATTTAGGACAGAAGGGTTCTGGTTGCCAGGAGAACAGAGGGAAGAGACTTTACAGCATCTTCTCACAGTTCATTTGAAATTTAAGTAACAGCTATGTTACAGGCAGATTACAGGCTTTTCAGAGCGCTCTCACAGATAGAGGGATCAAGTAACAGAAGGCGCTGGGAATTGGGATTACAGTTGGGTTAAGTGGCTTTTACCGCCCTTTCCACTTCCACCAATCTCCTGCCTCTCAACTTATCCTTCTATCATGATGCCTCTTTTCTTTCACTTAGTCTTCATCTCGTTCATCTTTTTCACCCTTTGCTCAAACACCTAAAATCCCCGGGGGAAATTTAATGACCATGTAGTTATGCATACTTTATTTTATAGTGTGCAGAAAAACTGAGAAGTAACAATGATGCAACCAAGAGAACAGCTTAAGCACTGTGCTTTATGCTTTCCTTGTCCAAGCCTTCTTTGTCATAATGTTTGGTATGCCTCTGACATTTGACTTAAATTCAGGACCTGCTGTACTTGAACCAAAAATTTTCTGGAGTTGCTGTATGGGTTTGAATAAACAGAACACTAATACAGTGTAGTAAAATAATTAATGATGTGTAATAGATATGCCACAACAGAATGCTGATGTCTTGTAAGTCTGCAAAACATGGCTGGAATCATGTGTCCTATTGATGCATCCTTTGACTATATGGAGATTATATGTGACACTTGTGTAAAACACAACTGCCTTGTAATACATTATAATTGTGTATAACACAAAACTCAGTACATACTGTGCAGTGCAGTATCAAGAATGCTCCTCTACAATGCATTCGATTTTCTAGCAGGGTATTGCTCATCAACAGAAATTGTTTGTTCATTCAGTGACATTGTAAGGTTTTCTGTGTAACTTATGAAATAAGCAGTTGTCCACTTTGTATTGGACCTTGTGATAGGGTTCCTTATTTGGCCACATGATGTGACTGATCTATATCAGGATATGCATGCCTCCTGGAAAGGATTAACCAGTGTGTTGGGGCATTTTAATTGGCCCATGTGTTATTCAGGAGTGCAATAACTTGCACAAAACTCACTGGGTTTCCAAAGTTGCAGCACAAGCTGCTGATGCCACAAGTTTCAACACTACATTGCTTCTGCTTTATCCAATGATAGCATTTTAGTTTATTCTTATAAAACCCAATTGAAGTGGTTCCTTTCCCAAAACTTGGTTCAGTCACATAATCTGACTTTGGTGCATCAGAGGGAGAAAGTTGAAGCTTCTCCACCACTTTCAAACTTCATATGTTTCACTAATAAGATTCAGTGAATAAATTTGTGAGTGACATAAGAAACATGCTTAGCAGGAGCAAACTTTTAATACTTTGCTCAGAAAACCTTATTTCTGAGTCCCTGGGATGTCCAGATTGCCATCTGAGCTTGAATTTGTGAGATACATTGTGTGAATTCCAACACTGCTCACAGTGTATTCACCCTATCAGATAGACAGATCTTTTATAATCATGCACACAGGTGCTTGAATGAAACACACAGATTGTTTTCTTTCTTAAGGCGGGTGCTTAATTTCTTTGATCCTTAGATTTAGCTGTTACAACTGCCACAACTTTCAAGATTCATGTCAGAGCAAAAATCTGTGAAATAATACTGTAAAATCAGATATTCTTTGTGTTTTTCAGAATATACAGGGCGATTCAAAAAGATGGACTCAATTGAACAGTAAATGGCGCCTCAACACGCCAGACAGCTGGTTGCGGTATTCCAAGTTCTCTGCTTGCTCTGCAGGTTGACTTGCATGGGCTATGCTCAAAACTCTCTTGAATTCTTCTCACATTCCCCTCTGATACACACAAAAAATTCTTGTGCTGCATAGTAGCCATTTTGCTGTCAACTGACACTGCTGCATAGCTATGCAGTAGGTGAGCGCTCTAGTGATGAAAATTTAGGACTTCCTCTTTCAAATGTTATGTAGATCATTCACATACTGTGTATAGTACAGGGAATGTAGATGTACAAAATTGAGTCCATCTTTTTGAATCACCTTTGTATATTTAGTGTACACATTAAGCCTTACTGCAGTGCAATTTCTCTGTTGCCAGTTATTTTTGTCAACAGTATAATGTATACGTGCATTTTAGTGCCATGTACTTTCAGTCAGATTTGCTGTTGTTGTATCCGTAAAGGAACATCCACTCCAGTTGTGCATGCAGAATGCAAAGATAGTGTTAAAGAAACAGTCACAAGTGTGATTACACAGTTCCTGTTATGTTAGAGAACATTGTAGTCAAGGTTTTGATGAATGTAGTGTAACATGATTTGATGTGCTTTGCAGCATGGAGAAAAGAATTTAGAAAATGTGACACACGAAGAAGCAGTAGCAACATTGAAGGCCACACAAGACCGAGTTGTGCTGCTTGTGGCGAAACCTGAAACAGCCTACCTGCCCCCACCCCCAGATGTCTCGAGTACACCACCACCACCTCGTAAGTTAATTCTTTATTTAAAACTATGTGCCTTGATTAGTGACATTCTGTAACAAATGTACTGATACTCAGTGTCCTGATGTGTACATCATTACACAGTGGCACATCACAGATTCCAGCAATCTTTATAGGTTTCATTGCTGTCAGCAGCAGTATTCAAATCAGACTACAACAGCCAAGATTTTTTAAAATTTTACATGTTCTGTCAATTTCTTTTTTTATTTTCAGCAGTTTGAGAGTGAAAACCAGTTGTTAGATTTTCTTTACTTTAACAAATTTGTGTATCTTGCAGTAATGTGCTTTATGTTTTTGAGAGAAATTTTTTGTCATCATTTAAGTCTCAAATTTACAATCCTAATTAATTTTAGAAGTTACTAGTTTAATATCAGATATTTTATTCTTCTCTGGATTTGTATTATGTAGAAGAAGATGTCCTTGTTTAATGTGACAAAGATTACTATATGAAATAGACATTTTTATTTTAGAGGACTGTTGAATTACAGAATGATATACTGTGTTAGTTTAAAATGATGGCATTTGAACTGAATGGTGTGTTGAAGATATCACAGTATCAAGAACTTACACGCTTGATTACATAAATGTTCACAGCACAAGCAATGTTTGATAAGTTAAGTGAAATAATATTTTATAAGTGAGATAGGGTAGGTAGGAAGATTCCATGTAGGGAGAGACTTTTATATTGACCATAGCTGTAGTAAGAACTTCTTTCCCTGTTTCACTTTCAAGTAGTTATTCAATTTTGGCAATAAAACAAGTTTATGCTTGCACATAAATTGTTCACTATTTATGTGCAGCAAAAGAAACTTTCCCATTTGTATTCTCCATGTTGGTAATTTTTGTATGCGTTGATGGATTTTAATTAAATTTGTACTTAATAATTTGATGCAGCTTCCAACTGCTGGACTGTATAATCGTGTTGTGTTCTGACCCTAGTGTACCAGTTAATCTAAGTGTCCTTTCAGCGGTATTTTATTACATCGATTACAGCATTAGGTGTTCTGATCTACGTTTTACTGCATTAGATGCAGCAGGCAGCTGCACCAATATCAGTTATATTAGGATATCTGAACTAGCTTGACGTGGTGCATAAGGCCATAGAGGGTGGTGTTACATTTTACAGTTGCTTTAACTGATTTGCAGCCCCATTGGAAACACCCATGCCGTATCCAGACTCACTGAATGCTTCGATGGTTCTGCAGGCATCCACACCACGAGCTGTCAGTGAAGAAGACATTTCTCGGTAAGTTTTTGAGTTTCTTCTAGGTATTTTTATGAAATACCAAATAGAGTTACAGGCTGAAATTTGTTATTAGTGGACTGAATGCTGGTTATTATTTCCAACAAAAGTGTATTATCCTTAAAGGAAGAACACGTGCATACAGTTCAAATACTGGAGTTTGTTCTTATGGACTTGGTGTTCCATCAGAGAATAATTGTAAACAGTGGGTTTTATTAAATCTTGAATTTTACACACACACACGCACACGGATATGTGTGGTTGATGCTTTCAGCATATTTGCTGTATGACAAAGATGGTAGGATGAACTGTAGTAGAAAGTATAAAAACAGCTGATCCTGAGCAGATTCAAACCTAGGCATTGTGGCCATCTCTGTAATGAATTGAAATTGTGATAGCATTTCTTATGTTCAGAATCCTGTAGTACTTTTGTCTGTACTGCTACCATTAGGTGTACTGGTGTACTGATGGCAGTAAAGATGATTTGAAATTACAAAACTGTTGTGTAGTAATTACACTGTTGGCAGTGTGTGCTGTCTGGAAAGAGGTTTAAAGATTGACATGGGCCATTAGTACAGATCTCAGTTTCACTAATTGTCCAGAAGGGAACTAATGACAGTTTGAACCATCCATCCAGTTAGGTAAAAGCCGGTTTTGGTTTTAAGTATTTACCAATAAATTGGGACAGAAACAAGCCCTGTGAGGCATTGGTGGCTAGAGGAAGGCTGCAGCTAATTGCTGCTTCAAGTTTGCCATGAGTGCTGCCTTTCTGCTCCTCAGACCCAGCATTTTACAGCATGTGTACATAGGTTGTGAAGTTAATAGTCTCCATCTGACTGATAAACTTGCCCAGAAGAATTTTTTTTGTTGATAAAATATTCATTTTCTTGACCATTTATTTACTAATGATTAATTTAACAAGATCATATATAACTGATACTGAAGTGACAAATGATAGGATGATTAGTGAATAGTGAATTGGAAGCAGTATGAAAGGAATGGACTGATACCTAATTTGAGTCATTCATCCAGTGTTTGTCAGAAGGGCCTGAGGGAAATTATGGAAAGCCTCAGATTTTCTGCTTTCAACACCCCAGGACATCCCAGATAATGAAGGAATAGTACTAACCACATCACTGCAATGTTCTATTTTATTAACTAGTTTATCATAATTAGGACACATGAGTGTGACATTATGTGCACTAAAAACCATATTTTATCACTCTAGACCATTGTTACCCAAAGTCTATTTAGGAGGGGGGTGGGTGGGATGCTCTAGGTACCACTGAGGTTTGAAAGAAGCTTGATATATCTTCATACCAGTAAAATACAGTTTTTTGATGTTAATGTCAGAAAAACAGAAAGTCAAGTCAGAAGCACTAAAGTATGGCATAATTGGAATGAATTTTTTTTTTTAAGCGGGCTTTTATTGTGCCTTGTTTGGTCTGTGGACCATAATTTTAGTCATGCCTGTAGGTTGTCCTTTGTAAAACAGTGTTCTATGGTGGGTTATGTAAATACAGTTTACTGTTGGTGGCATCAGTTCTTTATATTGTACAGTTAAAAGCCACTTCCTCTTTCTCTCAACTGTATCATTTTACTTATTTAGTAATTCTGAAAAATTAAAATTAATGGTTAGAGCGGGTTTGCCTGAATACCCTGGGAACCGAAGGCTTGTTTGGACACGTGTAGAGCTCCATGCTCTGTTAATTGTAGCAGTAAACAATGACAATTTGCCATCTTCTCTACATTCTCACCTAATTCTGGGAAATATCGCACACTAATTTCTTGTACATGGAAGATATAAAACTAGTTAAGAAGATCAGTGAATGGGACTACATAGGAACAAGAACCAAAGGACAGCCACAAAACAGATGAAGTAATAAATGATTTAAAGAGGCTAAAACTGAGAAATTTGATCCAGCTCATTAGGGAAAGAAAAGCCTAGAATGATTGGGTTCAGAAGACCAAAACGCATAGGTTGTAGTGACAGAAGTAGGAGAAGAATTTCTTGTACAAGTTTTTTAAAAATAAATTGCATATTAATGATATGTAGTCTTATGAGAAGACAGGAGAAGCACAGTGTGACTCCAGGACAAATTTCAGTTGTGTCTGCTCTTTGCATCTTCAAGTTTGTTTGTAATATGGAGATCCCAGTCATATGCCGTGGGATAAATTGCATAAATCTCAGAAAGTGTGTTTAAATTTATTTCAAACACCATCACTTGTGTTAAACTGGCTAACAAGGATTTGCTGGAACAGTGCCCAACATAATACTGAAATGTCATTGAATTCTGCCTTTTTGCCCCACTTTTATAAAGTAATAGAACAAAAGATGCTGGGTATACAAATTAGTAATGTCCTGGTATTGTAGTATGGGTAAGTTCATTAGCATGGCAGTCAATACGCAACAATAGATCTCTTATCATGATCCTGTATATTTGAATTCAAGTCACCTTCATTTTTTATTAGGACTCAGATCTTCTGGGGTGTTTTACTGTTTTGATTGGAAGACATTTATTGCCATTCCAAATGAACATAGTGCCTTCATCTTCATGGTCAAGCAGGCCATCTTCTGGGACAAAAATACTGCTTGAGAACTTCAAATATTGTATCCATTTTAATGTTTTTCTTCTGGATATGCTGTTGGCTTCTGAGTAATCATGTTTTCACTATCTTTCTGACCTAAAATTTTGTAAGATTTCTTCAAACCCCGTATGTTGACAATTTTTCATTCCTCTGTCTGCGGCTATACTTCCTGTTATGTTTTTAAATATTATATATGATTATATAGTTTTCTGTGTCATATCTAAGTTTTAGACCTGGTACAGGGAGAAGCATAGAAATTTTGAAATGTTTTGTATTTTGGAATTATTATCAATGTAGGATTATGACAGAGGCCAAAGGACTGAAGAACTTGTTTTTTTTCTAGTATAGTGACAATACAAGACAGTCTAATTGCAGTATTTTTTATGCAAACTGTTCAGCCTTAATCTGCCATCATGTGCTTATTGCTATCACTGCATGCAATAAAAGACAGAAGGATTTGCTTTCTGATTGCCACGCAAAAGAGCATTTGTGAAGGATATGGAGCTGCTTTCTTTAAAATGCTTTCCCTGGATAGGTGTGATGCCATTAATTATAAGTTCACATTAATTATAAATTACTTACATCTATTTGTTCCTAATTGCAATTGGTATACACCACATCTACTGGGCATTTACGAGATGTGGCATCAAAAGATCGTACTAAAGTTAGGTTATGGACAGGGCCAGTTCCTAAAGCCCTGTATTCATTTTTAAGGGGACCTGTATTGCCATTTTTGAGTAACTTGCAGAACCAGTTGCATTTTTTAATGTTGAACGTGAGTATTCAACTTAAAGAAAGCAATGTATAAACGCAGTGCAGTTGTTTAGGCTCATGATTCAATTGTCTTGTAAGCTGTAACAGAAACAAAAACTTTTTTGATACTGGAACTACGTACTTGATATGGCACAATTTCAGGTAACAGATATTGTGGGTCGTTCAATTTTTGAATGTACATGCTTTCCAGTAGTCCAATAGTGCACAGTTTGTAAGGGTGTTAGTGGTCTAATCACATGACTGCTTATATTAGTACTACACCACCACCACTACTACTATAGTGGTGGTGTTGGTGGTGATGGTGGTCATCGTCAGTCAAATTCATGTTCTTTTCTGTCCTGTTCACAAAATTAGAGACACATTTGTATTAGAGTTTTGTCATATTTAAAATATCCTTCTCTTATCAGCTTCTTTATTTTATAACAGTAGTCTAGACTTGGCTCGGCGAAAGAGAGTCTAGGTATGCACGAATGGAAACAGCATAAACCCTGGTTTGATGAAGAATGTTTAGGTTTTTTGGATCAGAGGAAGCGGGCAAAAATGCGGTGGGTACAGGATCCATGCCAAAGTAATGTAGATAATTTGAACAG
>Ga0136643_10003953_pt1 | contig 20199 bp, 11 predicted proteins | sample TergutLab28metaG_FD_96883 | JGI IMG/M metagenome (GOLD analysis project Ga0136643, IMG submission 96883) | Labiotermes labralis P1 segment gut microbial communities from Petit-Saut dam, French Guiana - Lab288 P1 (version 3) (version 3) | ecosystem: Host-associated > Arthropoda: Insects >...
GGAAGAATGATCTCCTGATGATGAGCTTCTAGAAAGCTCGAAACATGTAGAGAGTGAATGACGACTACCCATGTAAATAAAGGATAGTCTACAAGTGACATCGTGTTGGTTATTTTAAAGAATGTAGAGTTTTATTCCAAAAATAAATTTGAGAAACTAGTGCATCTAGTTGGTTTTTATTATAAAAATTTATCACGATGCACGGTCACCTGAACGTCAAATTGATGAAGAACGTCTAAAACAAACCTAGCTGAGGAAAGGTCGACACCGTATAGCCTCCATATGACGACGCTGTATTGAATGATGGCTGTCGACCCTTCTATCACCAGGCAGTAGATAATTATGCAAATTCGCAACTTTCTGCACGGTCGAAAGACTTAATGCAATTCTTGAAACTATTTTATATAGCAAACAAGCTCCTGTCAATTAACATACATGAGTATACAGATACTGTTAACATGTGTTCCCGCTATAAAAACGATAACAACATTGGAGGGGAGAGGGCAGTTACAGTATCAATCTGCGTGCTGCATATCATTTAGCAAGGATTTATGTGACTGCCTTAATGTCTGCTTGCTAAGGAAGGGACAGTGCCTTCAAATACGTCGACCACCCAGTTCCACCCCCTTTTATTCTCACTATTCATTACATTTGTAGGCTTCATCCGATGATGCGTAACTTCTAAAACTCATACAGCTTGGTTAAATATGCTACAAACCAATCCAGATGTAATATCGTCCCGTTAAATAGCGGTTTCCTTATTACGAAATGTTTGGTCAACAAAGATTGTCGTTCTTATTCGTCGGTCTAAGCAAATTCAAGTAACCAAGTATTTTCACTCTCGATGCCTAACTACAACCTGGGGCAACAGAAGCAGGTGTCTGAAAATCATTTGCCTTCTCCGAAACCGAGTCTGGGGCCCTCTCAGCCTCCTACACAATGCGTACCGGGGTCTCTTTCACCAGGGTTTGTTGCTGACACCTCACCTCCGTCTAATGCTCAGTTTGAGAATGAGTGGAGCTACACAGCTATCTCCCCATACGCCTTTATGGCATTCACAAGCACAACCCTACTTTTACAATTTTAAAATCCAGGTCCGCTGGAGTTCAGTACCTTCGTTGCATTACATTCTCGCTCTTCAGTCTTGGTGTTTTAAAGAGGTTTACCCACCCACGTTCTGCGCACATTGCTAGTTCCTTCCAACTGAGCAACAAAAACAGCCACCTTTAACTCAGGGCAGCACTAAGCCCGAAAACCAAATAAACTATACAGTGTGACGCCCAATTATTGCCGGTCCACAGTACGGAGCTTGATTCTTGTCAATCTTCTGGCGCCCAGCATTTTGAGTTGGCTCCCACACTTATGCAAAATTTGTGCATCGCTGTTTTAACCCCAAAATATTACGTAAGCTGTATAAATTACGAAGTGAATTTACGTACTCACGTCACATTTCGCAAATTTTTTTTACTCCTTCGAAAAGTTTTGGTCTTTGTGTGTCTTCTTGTTTTAAATTGGATGAGTCTTGTACGAACTCCGTATCTTCCAGTTCCTTTGTCTTGTTGTGGCTTCTTCTCTACAAGGCTTCGAAAGCTTCTTTTCTGCGGCCAGAATACACGCTACGAAGTTCCTATACTGCAACTTCATTTTACCCTCGGAGTGAGCACTCGTTTCCTGCGTAAGATTCTTAACAACAATTCACCCCTCACTACAATTCAAAACTGTATTCTTGTTCCAAACACAACCACATACACATTCATCATAAATTAGTTGCACGAAGGTAACAACAGTGAAGCATAATAAGGAGATCGTGTGTGCCCATTTCCTTGCCCGCATGTTTCAACGCCTAAATACTCGATGGATTTCAATTACACTTGGCATTGGGGTTTCTTACTAAAAATGTAGAGGTTATGCCAAATGGGGATGTTTAGTTTTAGTAAGTACTGGTTAACTGTACACCATTTCGCATAAAAAAACCCAAATTTCATATGGCCGAATTTACCAGAAACGGCTCATGGAATAGAACATCAAATATTGGGTCCAATGACAACTACTGTGCTTATTTGAAACTTATGAGCGCTTAGATATGAGAAGTATTTACCGAAATATAATTCATAGTAAGTTCTCATTCTGTGTAATGTGGTAAGTGGAGTGTGTTTACCTGTCCCCACAGTAGATTTCTATACAAAATAGAGTGCTACGGTGTTCAAGACCGAAGACTAGATACGTGTTAGGAAAATATCTGTTTGGGATCGAGACTGAATCGTCTGCTATCCTGAAGTACTTAGTGATTTCATTCAGTCATCCAGAATAATTTCTGGCTACAACATGGATTAGACTGTGGAAGCTTCCTTCCAAATGCTTTCTAATTATAATTCACGAACCACGCTATCATTCGGAGTTACTGAGAGCACCGTAATTACAAGGTACAAGAGATCAATGCAACCAGGCGTCATCACAGAATGTGCCCCTACTTCGGAATCGGTAAGTCCCGGGTTCAAATCTTGTCCAGTAGCCCCGCCATTCTCTCTGAAATTTTCAGGTTATCCTCAGTACCTGAAACTCGGCAAACAATGCTTCCTCCCACATCGTTTCCGCATACTCTGGTGTACTGACAGTGTCGTTCAAAAAACCATTATTTTCATATGTACATTCATATTTATTTGTTGAGTCAAACTGTACATACGCTTGACTCTGCGAACAACAGTTTTTTTTTTGCAGTAGGCAACCTGTATATCTAGTACCACCAACAATATTATTAACCAGTCCCTCGATCTACCAGTTAGTTACACCAATACTGAAACAGCCAAACTTTTTTTTTTAATGAAGCCCACTAGGTGCACACAACTTCTTAATATGTTTATTTCAAGTTCTGTACATGTTTCGGGCAACTACGTGCCCATTATCAGGAGAACTTACTATAACTGTGCGACACTGGTATTTTTCGCTCTGTATGGGCGGCTGTCTGGTCTGCAGACACAGTACTATTAAGAAGTAATGTGCACCTAGTTGGCTTCATGTGAAAAAGATTATACAGGGATGCACGGTCAACAAAACAAAAAAAAAAATCCAAACATCCATTCAAGTACTGTAGTCTAGGCACGATTATTCTCGATTTTTTCACCTAATCTTTCGGTTCCATGTCATACTTTGTAAACTTTTGATCATTCTCCTTGTAATCTTGTATTAAACTTATTAACCCTTTATAGTCCTGTGGTTACTTTTTGCCCCACAAGTTTAACATTAAAAAATTATACCGTCTGCCCACAGAGTGTATTTAGGCCTATGTGTTTTGTATTAGCTCAAAACAAACAGGGATAATTTCCCTGCACAGCATTAACGGATTGGATTTATAACCGAGACAAAGTGTGTTTGTTGTACGGTACGAGCAGAATCTCTAAGTATAATTCCGCTTAAACTTCTTCTTTAAAGGCTTAATATTAAGACAGTGCTCAAAAGAAGAAAAAAAAGAGCACAAACAGGGACTAAAGATTTATTCTCTTTCATCACAAATAACCACCTTTTTGTGCAGCAATGTGCAAGCCTACTTCAGACAGAAACGTTGCAGTATTAAAGTATTGTTAAAGAGTTGAGTCCATCCGAGGTAAACAGCCATTGTTTCCAGCTGCACAAAGGTGGTACAGTACATGCAACATGCCTCAGACTGACCTTAGTGCACACCAGAAAATGGGCGGAGGGCTGCAATGTTGGCCAATATATAGCTTCGGGGCCCGAATAACTGACCCTGCCGATAAGTTCAGAAGCTTTGTACGGCACCATGAGACTTGACTTACACAAAGACAGCAAGCATTATGTGTCCTGTGTAACGTCAATGGTAAAGAATATGGTCAAGCTTTCTGGGACATGAAACCGTGTAGTTTCGTCGAAACTTACCATCGACGAACTCAGTGCGTCCAGGTTCATGATAAAAGCGCATTAGTTTACCAGTTCCACTAAGTTCTTCGTTGGCTAATCCGCAGGCTAAATAAACACTATTTATGTCTCTTCACAGCAACCGCCACTGATCACAAGACGCATCACACTTGCTCTTAAAAATGCAGCCTTGACGTGCAGATAACAGAGCGAATTTTTCTCACCTCATCAAAAAAATTCAATTTAAGAAAAACAAAGGAAGGAACAAAACTGGAAATGCCCACGCCTTTATAATATTCAAAGTGATGAAATCACGAAGGAAGGCCTGAGTGGGACACACAGCATACAAGAAAATAGGGAAATGTAGCACGACATTACGGCTCAAAGACTTAATTTAATACCCATGCGTAGATAGGAAGATATAATATTACAACTCTTCTTGGGAAAATAGGACAAAAATTTGTGGAATGCATTGAACTTCCTCAGTCCAGGTGTCCAATGCCAGGCGTTCGTGAACCCACTAGTGATAAACTTGTAGTTACCACTTAAATCTGGACCATGTGAACAGCTATCAGTGTCTTTAATGCACACCCTAAAAAAAGGAAGTTACTCAACCTGTTGGTTAGTGACCTGCCTTTGTGCAAGCCTACAATTTGACATAACCCTAACACACTAAAATTGCCAGACAGCACAATACCAACGTCCTCTGTTTTCAGGAAATTTTAATCTGGACAATGAACATGCGTCCTGGAATATCTGGGACATCTGCTTTCATACATAGGCCCGTAGCAAGGCACGTCATTGTACCTGCGCCGGTTAAATGATCAGATTCTTCCACGACTGTCACTGACTTGCTGTAGGCAGACATCAATGAACGCTTGGTGTGACCTACACACGTCCTTTGTTGGAGCTGTGGGACGCATTCCTTTCTCCTTGAGTCGCCACACCTTTCCAACCTGAGGCACGCTACATCAACCGCTGCCTGAAGACATCCTGTTCTGTGTGGAGGATGCACAAATAGAAGCAGCTGGAGACGATTACTTCGTCACTAAAGTCGGATATCTCCCCTTTCAGCGACCGCTATTGAAGATCCGGCTGCCACCTGGGATCCGAAAAAAAGCTAAGCTCTTCTTTGAAACACGCATTTACACCCCCCACCCTCTTCCTTGTCCCAGAATACCTTTGAAGAGATTGGCCTTGAACATACCGCCTTTAGAATCCTTTGTTCATTTAAGGTAGTGACAAGAAACCGTCCACACCAGTGACTTGGTCCCAAATGAAATAACGCTGGCATGGATTCTTACAGCTTAAGTTGGCTTAAGCTTAGAGCCAACATTGTAAACCTGATGATGGCCTCCGAGTAGGTCGAAACATGTTGTTTCATTAATACCCTGCTAATAAACTAGTTGTGTTCAACCTACATTATCCTTAACTTATTGTTACATACAAAACGCGGATACCTCAACTTAAGATCATTACTTGTCTCTTAGAGCCAACACTGTAAACCTGATGATGGCCTCCGAGTAAGCCGAAACATGTTGTTTCATTAACACCCTGCCTATAAACTAGTTGTGTTCGACCTACATTATCCTTAACTTATTGTTACATACACAACGGGGATGCCTCAACTTAAGTTGTCTCTTGGAGCCAACATTTTAAACCTGATGATGGCCTCCGAAAAGGCCGAAACATGTTGTTTCATTAACATCCTGCTAATAAACTAGTTGTGTTCGACCTACAGTATCCTTAGCTTATTCTTACAGCTTTTATGTATACAGTAAACCCTTGCCCAATGCGGTTTTGACTAATTGCGATTGAAATTAATTAAATGTATAGAAAAACAAATTTGCCGGAAGCTAGAAAATTTTAAAAACACGTGGATAATCGAAAGCTGTTAACCGCTGCGGAAGCTGGCAGCATCAGCTACTCAGGCACTGTGAAACAGTTTAATAATATCAAAAAATAAATTTTATGCGAATGAAGTGGGGGTCTATAAGCGTCCGCGTTCACGAACCCATATTTTTCCCGTCAGTTCGCGCAACGCGGTTTTGCCCAACACGCCATATTCAGTCCCCGTAACAACCCACACGTTGGACAAGTGATGACTGTATACATAGGAGTATTGTATTAAAATAGATCTTAAAGAAACTGGATATAGGGGTTCGTCTGGATTCGTTTCCGTTCTTCTGGGATATGAAGCAGCGTCAATCCCCAGGAAATCTCTGCCACGCCGCTGTGAAAAGCTAAAACCTTGCACTGATTAATCTGACTCAGTGCAGGGACAACTAACGAGCTCTTGTGATCAGTAGTGAGCCTTCGTGTTGTACAAATGCGAGAAATTTCTTGACTATCTAAGAAACTATCCGCTTCTCATAAAGGGCTCCGCTCCACGCGGTGGTAAGTATTTTATGTTAACATCTGGAGCCAATTTATGAATCAACATCTCACGAAGCCAATACACTTTAGCTGTTATACCATGCATCAGCCACGAATACCGACTGCCCACAGGCAATATAACCACAAACACAATGCAACATTGTACGGCGTGGGCCCAAAACACCAGGCGGGTTTTAAAATGAAATAAATAATACAAGGTAAGGTGCAACTTATTAACAGTTATATACACATATTGTACACTAAACAGAAAATTAACCGTAAGTACCATCCTTCGAAAATGAATTTTTCAAGTTCCCTCCATCGCTATGGTCGTCATTTCTGCATACTTTCATCCAACCTGACAGGCCATTACTCGTTGCAAGTCCTTAGCGGTGGTTTCAATGCAAGATAATTGCCCGTATCTTTCTGCAGCACATTTTTTCCTGTGAGGCTACCTGAAGGCCAAAATGTAAGAGACACGTCTGCCAATATCTCTTATTTAAAACAGCTAATTCAACAGCGTACTAAAGCCATTCCTAAAGACTTGCTGTAACGTGTATTGGCCTCTGCTAAGTAGAATGGAAGAATATTGGGAGAAGTGGCGATGAATGCAACCCTGAACCTTCATTTTGAAAAGATGATGCATAAAGTTAAATTTACGTTCAGTCAGGAATGTAGGTCTACACACACACACACACACACACACATATATATATATATATATATATAACTTATCCTTTTCTTCCCTTGATTATTTTATTTCAAAAACCGTCAGATATTTCTGCTTCATCTTCTATTTTCTTGTCGATTATTCTGAACTGTGGAATATATAAACGAAATGCAAAATGGCGTCTCACAAATGAAATGAAAACAGTTTGGCATTCGAAAACACATCCAAATTAACAGTCGAATACCGGCAAAAATGTGCAGTACTAAACATCTCATTAGTTATAGAGAGGAATGAGGATGGCTGACACTTTTTACTAGTAAGTAGAACATATTTTGAGATAAATCTGGCACCGCACAACAGGAAGGTTCCCCCATCCCTGGTCTGTCTTATAACAGGGCCAAAATAGACGGTACGGCCGGTGAGGGTAAGGCTGGCGCCGGTATGATTTCGTATGGCTGAAGCAACAAGGAAGGGACCACTCAGACAAGGACGCTAAGAAACAGAAGGGTTGCAGAAGGGGCACAGCAGTAGTTTGCACCCTCTCCTTACGCACAGTATAAAGAAACACATATTAACCATACTTGATTTGGTTTTACAATGTATGACAAGTTTCTTGCCTGTTTTCTTGGTACATGCCTCATTTTAATCAATTGTACACTCCCTACGACCTACCATTGTTTATCCGAATTCATACCGACGTTAGCCTATACTTACAAACCGATATGACAAATCTGCATCTTTAATACACGATTACTTAACATTTCACAAGTTCACAATAATTTCATGCTTGCTTGTACCCTTAGAGTACTCTTTAGTTATGCACTGCCTGAAGGCTAATTAATGGCCTTGTTCAACCTGTGACGCACCAAAAGAAATAAGGAAACAAACCAACAGCAACATAGCTCAGACGGAATAGTGTTTGTATACTTGCTGGACGACAAAAGAATAGTGGCTCGATTCCCGTCAGAGGCAAGACCTTCCCATTCACAACGTCCAGGCCTGATCTGGTGCCCACCCAGCCTCCTCCTCTTCAATGCTTGCCGGGTGCTGTTCCGAATAAGGTAGAGCGGTCGGGGATTGAAGCTGCTAACTCACCCCATCTAGTGCCGATCTTGAGAATACCAATCCCCAATACGCCCTCATGGCATGATGCTTAATTAAGTACAGGGACAATTAAACACGACGCAAACATGAAGATTACAGGGACAACTTTACATTTATCTTACCCCAAAACAGGAAATGTCTACAGCAAACCTCCGTGTGTGGTTTTTTTTCTCACATTCCACCTTAAATTGCGTGAATTCACATTAATTACAAATGTGATAGTTTTCGGGTGCCAGCAGATGCGTAGATGAGCACATTGCAACACAACTTAACATTAAACAGGCCACGACAACCCCCTTATTTATACTTTAATGGCCCAGGATTCATTCTAACCCGTAACCATGGTCACATGATCTGATGCTACGTACACTACAGCTGAAAAAGCTCAAAACAGTCCATGGCCATACAGACACTACGCAAGCTGGTGTGGCCGCACCGCTACTGTGCCAATGTCTGCCAAACTAGACGGTCATAAAGCGGTCCGTGGTTTGCCTTACTCTCTGCACGGGAATTCCAGGATAACATTTTCATATTAACACTACAGCCCCCTTCTAATTCCTCATCAAATCATCATCCACGATCGATCATCTCCCTAAAGAATCGTGACAACTATGGTTATAAAGGCGGTGAATTTGAAAATTACGGTCTTCAGACACGTGACACCGTGCCGTGTTTTGCGAAGAAACTAAAGATTTTTTACTCACACCCTGAAGAAGGATGCAAGAGGCTGCGTCGAAATGTTAGTACCTAATGCCAAACTAGACGGCGTCACATCCAAACAGCCTAATCTTCTGCTACACATAAACACATAAAATCGATCTTAATGGAAGCGGCTGAACGTTAACAGTACGAACAACCCGAAACCACCAGCTACGGCGATTTCATCTGCCCCGCGCGGCGGCCTTTGTTCAGTGTTAGGTCGGTCGGTTTCTCACGAAACACACAGCGTTGGTGCAGACCACAGACCAATGCAGTGACCTCCCGCTTCCTCCCATGCTGAGAGCAGGCTAACGAGCCGAAACATGGATTTCATCATCTCATCTTCCGATCTTGTTAGAATGTGAGGGAACGCCCTTGGATATTCTGGTCCAGTCTGATTCGGAGGTCAAACGCAATTACGTCATAGTCCTATCTGTGTTAAATGTATGTATACGTGTTAAGCAAGACCATTCCATCCCTTGAATCTAGAAAAACCTTTACAAAGTGTTGCAGCTGTATGTAGTATGTCCAGCCTTATTAGGCAAGTGCTGTCAAAGATTACCAACCGCATTCAACTTTATGTAACGTTGCATTTCACAATTGACATGGAGTAGAATTAATCACTATAAAGATCACAGAGCGCTGTCCGCAAGGGTTGCAAGTTGATCAGTTTGTGACGTACGTGATGTTTCTGGACCAGTGTGTCTCAAAACATGCATTAGCTCACAGCTGCCCTACAAGGTTCTTGACGCCCTAAAGCAAGATTCTTCAAGTGTTCTTTAACCATATGATTAATGTATACGGTTGAGGAGGGTGAGAGGAGTGGGACGTAAAGTAGACTATATTTCACATGTACTGGTATTCTATTCTTTGAAAGTTGCTGAGTTCAGATTGTAAGGTGAACGAGGCCAGGTCATTACGACAATACGGACACAAAGATAAAGGTAAAGTGGTCCCTGTGCTCAATTAAGCACCACGTAATGCAGACGTATGACGGAGTGTAGGTATACCTCCGAGTATTCTTAACCTCGAAACTAAAGGGAGAAGAGGAGTTAACTTCACGCCCCGGCCGCTTTACACCCTGGAACAAAGTCTGTGATGGGACCCAATTGTGAGGATGGGTGGGCCTGAAGGTGGCCTAGTTTAGTTACGAAACCGACAGATACGATGACCCTTATACTCACATAACCTAATTTGACATTCAGAGGACCGCGAATCGTGATATATTCTTATAATAAAAGCCAACAAGATGCACTATTTCTCAAATTTATTTTGGTATAGAATTCCACATGTTTCGGACAGGTTTACTGTCCATCATCAGGAGTCTAGTACTGTATACACAGCAATAGGTATTTGTCATACAGGTTACGCTGACTGTCTGCTAGCAGGCAGTCAGCATAACCGCTTTACACCCAGGAGAAAAGCCTCTGGTATCGAAAGGATAGGAGGCTGGGTAGGTTTTAGAATTGGTCCTAACGCAATCAGAAAAATATTTCTCTAAACCCTGCAGGGAACTGAACTCCCAACTCCTCGATCGCCTAGCCCCCAGCCCAGCTAATGTACTGACCGAACTAACTTGCGTCAAACAGAAAATATTAATCTACTTATAAATTCCATCATAAGCAGGCTTCGCTGTGTGTGTGTGTGTGTGTGTGAGAGAGAGAGAGAGAGAGAGAATAAGAGAGAATAGGAAAGAATGAGTAAAAATTTAAATGCTTGCTACTGAATTGTACACAAATAATTTGAATCCGCATAAGATTGGTATTTATTTTCTATCAGTTTCCTTGAAGTTGTATAATTAGTCATTATTATGACAAAATTCACCTCAAAACCTAACGTTCCTACGAAAGAATCCCTTGCTGATGATAGTGGGGTCGAAAAATGTTTGGACATGGAGAAATGAAATTATTTATTTATATAAACTTGCAAGTACCGGCTAAAATTCTGGAGACAAAAATTTTGCACCAGGTCATAATTTTTATGCATATTTCATTTTTAGCTAAAACAAGGCGTTTACTTCACTTTTGTAATTTATAATCGTGTTGTTATAATTTGTCAGTAATTCGAGAATGTAATGTTTTACTAGCGCCTACAAGCTTATTCTAATCAAATAACATTAACACTGCAAACAGCAAGATAAGTGGCATGTAGGGTAGGTTCGTACGTCTTGCATACAAATAACAACATAACTGTCTTGTTACAGCCTTTTGACTCTCATTTGTGTGGCCAGCGTAGCTGATTTAGTCACAACCAGCATATGCTGAACGTGATATCTAAAAATAAGTTGAACTGTCATTCGGGTGACCGTGCATCGTGACAAATTCTTATAATAAAACCAACTAAATGAACTAATTGGGACCGCGGTGGCACAGTGGTTAAGGTGCCGTGCTACAAATCGGAAGGTCGCTGGTTCGATCCCAGCTGGTGTCAGTGGAATTTTTCATTGACATGAAATCCTTCGGATCGCACTATGGCCCTGGGGTCGACTCAACCTCTAACAGAAATGAGTACCAGGAGTATTTCCTGGGGGTAAAAGCGGCCGGTGCGTAAGGCTGATAACCTTGCCCCAGCATTTTTTTTTTGTGTAAGGTGCACACCGCAGCCCCCTGTTCTACAGCGCTGTGACTGACAATGTACGAGTATGATCAGATGCTCCACTGCTCTAGGGAACCTCACAGTATGTTCTGATATGGGAACACACCATGTATTTACCGTGCCGAAGGAAATTCACGCCATTCTGAGAGAAATATTAGCTTGTTTCCTTCCTGGTCGGGCTAAGGACTTATCAGCACCTCTGTATGTAGCAAAAGTTTTCCTTTCTTTTCTATCCATCAGCAATTTGCTGGGCTTCGTTTACGAAGGTTACAGCGCGAACGGTCAGGCAGGGCTTGGCGGAGGTAATGTTTTATCACCATTCACAGCCGAAGATGTTTGTAGCGGGTGTGCACTGTTGTGTCTTAGTGCCTACTGACTGTTCACGTTCATGTTCATGTTTATACACATAAATCCTGTTGTTTCTATTAAATATCCTTCACCAACATCGGTACTGGCCGGTCCCAGTGGCCACGCAGTCTAAGGCGTAGGTCTGCGGCCGCTCGCCTGCTGAGATTGTGGGTTCGAATCCCACGGGGGGCATGGATGTTTGTCTGTTGTGAATGTTGTGTGTTGTCAGGTAGAAGTCTCTGCGACGAACCGATCACTCGCCCAGAGGAGTCCTACCGACTGTGAAGCGTCGTTGTGTGATCTAAAAACCTCGTGAATGAGGAGGCCGTGGCTCAGTGGGGGGCTGTCGCGCCGAAAACAAATATAGGTACTACCACGTCATCTACGTTTAGTTTCGTTAATTCCGCGTTCCTATTCACGTTTTCCAGTAACAAACTCGTAATTAGCCAATTAACTCCACACAGCAGAGCCCTTCTTGGGGAGATAACAGCTCCGCAGCTAATCAATAAATTCCTTTATTTTATAGAACCTGAAGGTCCACTACGGTTTTCACACGAACCAGCCACTTATCCGTGTCTTGAGCCAGATTAATCCAGCCCACCCCCACCCACCTCATCATTTACGATGCCCCGGTTACCCACCTGGTCTCTGTGCCTCAGATTTCCCCACAACAATTTGGTGCGCAGTTCTCGTCCTCCATGGTACTACATGCTACGCTCAGCTCATCTTCCTTCATTTTCTTACCCGAACATTATCAGGTGAGCAGCACATATCGTTAGGCAAATCATTAAGCAGTTTTGTCCATTCTCCTGTTACTTCCTCCCTCTTAGGCCCAAACACCTTCCTCAGCACCCTATTCTCGAACACCAGCAGCCAATGTTCTTCCCTTAATGTGGCAGATAAAGTTTCATATCCACAAGAAACGACAGACAAAACTACGGTTCTGTGTTTTTTAACTCTTCGCCGAAATAGCGTAGTGGGTATAGCGACTGGCTACGGGCTGGACGGTCCAGGTTTCGAATCCCAGTGGGGGGCCAGATTTTCCGGAACCATCCAGACCGGCCCCGAGGCCCACCCAGCCTCCTGTACAATAGATACCCACCCCCTTCCAGCGCCGAGGTCCTGCATGGGTATAGCCACACCTCTTCCTCCCCACTGTGCCTGTTTAGAATGCAACGGGACACCCATTAACTTATATATATATTTGAATTTTTAAATTTTAGACAGTAAAGAGGGTGACAAAAGATCTAGACCGAATGGTACCGGGCATTCCTCGAATTTAATCGTCTCTTGTTTTCTTAAGGCATGCAATTTTGTTGCGTTGGTGTCGTTCCCAAAGATTTGAACTCTGCAAAATTTTCAATAAATTTATTACCTGCATTCCGTTCGCGAGACAAAAAATATACTTAATCTTTCAGCATTTACTCCTCGACTAACCTCCTTACTAGCGTCTATGGAAAACTGTGATCTTTACAGCATCTATTGTTACGATCAGTACAGCAGCAGCAGCATCAGCGCAGACCAGAAACAGACGTGTTCCCTTCAGTTTGAGTCCATGTGGTTAATCTACTATATTCTAAAGCAAAATTGAAAATCAATGACTGTAAAACATTTCCTTGTCAAATACCACTCTAAATAGGACCGTATCAGATCAATGTTTGCCTACCCAGACTCGACTACAAGTTTAATTCAAACACACTTCTATTAACCCAATTAGTTTCATTGGGATGTAAAACTTCGTGAGAATATTACTCACAACCTCCCTCCTAACTGAATTATAGGTTTTTTTGACGTCTATAAGTAACTACTGCTCCCCTCTATTTATTCCTATTTTTTCTCAAGTATTTAACGAAAGTAGGATATTTGGTTAGTTGTCGATTCGTTACGTAAACATTCACACAGATGATCCCCAGCAATTTAGCCTGCATACGCCGTTTGCCTTGAGAAAAAGATGTTGTATAAAATACTGTATGTAATTGATGACAGCGATATACCTCAATAAATATCAGTATCTCTTTTATCACCCTTCTTATAACAAAATACAATGAATGACTCTTTCAATTTGAATAAAGGTAGACCAGCTTTGATGACACTTGCTTTGTTATGTCAATTTACTGCTCAACATGTTTCGGATGTTAATACATCCATCTTCAGCAGCTTGCGACTACTTGGTGCGTTATTGTGTAGGCTGTATTGTGCTGTAATGACATAGGTTTATGTGTTAATTTATTTAGATAAATAAATAGGTTTATGTGTTAATTTATTTAGATAAATAAATTAACACATAAACCTATGTCATTACAGCACAATACAGCCTACACAATAACGCACCAAGTAGTCGCAAGCTGCTGAAGATGGATGTGTTAACATCCGAAACATGTTGAGCAGTAAATTGACATAATAAAGCAAGTGTCATCAAAGTTGGCCTACCTTTATTCAAATATCAAGATAATGCACGGTCCAATACGCATAAGACTCTTTCAATGTTGAGGCAACTCTTCCTTATTCCGGAAAGAATTAATAAAACTGTGGAACCTACAGTGTACTGCCTTACTTTCTGATCGAATCACTTCTGTTCCACCTTGTTTAATACTTGGTGATTTATATCTTCCCATATTCTTAACAGTCACTTCAAACTTACTGGTACTAATAGTCTAAGGCACTAGTAACTCAGCTGAATGCAAATAGTTTGCCTCACACCGTAACCCCAAGTCTCGGTGATCCAAGCAGCTCCTCTCCTCCTGCCTTACCAACCAAAACTCTGTATGCATTTCTTTTGTGCCCATTCTCTCCAGTACGAACAACATGCCCCCGTTCAGCCCACCATGCTGTAATAATCACGTGACTACATAGGTGATGGAATGACAAAACGTCTCTTACTTTTGGTTTCAAACATTCCCCGGATACAGTCTGCTGACACATTTTTGTTGAACTTACTTCTAAAGTTACCGTCCGTATCAAATTTTATACCCTAAAGGATAACAAAAAAAAAGCTGGTCCTTTTATTTTCAGTACTCGCATCTAGATTAGATATTTGAATAAAGAGAGACCAACTTGATGTCACTTGCTTTATTATTTCATTATTTAATGCTCAACATGTTCCGGATGTTAATACATCCATCCTCAGGAGCTTGCGACTTATTTGTTGACCTATTTCATGGGTTGTATTGCTCTGATACGATGTGTGTTGGTGTTACTTTGTGGTTTGACTGGGGCGGTGTGGTATCCGGATGCAGGCTGAAGCACTAGTGCTTCAGCCTGCATCGTACCAGAGCAATACAATCCATGAAATAACTCAACAAATAACTCGCAAGCTCCTGAGGATGGATGTATTAACATCCGAAACATGTTGAGCATTAAATAATGAAATAGTGAAGCAAGTGACATCAAATTGGTCTCTCTTTATTCAACTATCAAGATGATGCACGGTCCAATAAACATAGATTAGATATGTTAACCCTCGGATAGTGCAAATAAGCAAAGCATCCTCCGTCGTTACATAAACATAGTGTACTCGCATATGTAGCAGCTAAGCTCCCCTGCACGACGTATGAAAATGAAGAGACCAAAGATAAGTGGAGCAGACGTCTGAGATGATTCCATACAGAACGAAAACGAGAAATCTTTTCACAGACAGACAGACGGATGATATTTTTCATATTATAATGCGGACGGTTTAAATTTCAATTAGACACTACGTCTTCGAAATTGCGAATGTCATATGTAGGACTTATTTAGAAAGTTTCATTGACGAAGCCAGTCCAGTCAGCGCTTGTCTCGCATACAAAAGTGATGCTGTTAGAAAAACTGCCAAAGGAAATCGTCTCCAGAAACCTTGGCCTCCACAGCTTAAGGGAGTTATTTTGAGGCATCCATTTCTGATGGATGAAGATTTCATAGGATACAGCTGAACAGCCCATGTGCACAATTCCCCTGCGCCGAATCTCCCCTACAGCGCGAATGTATGACCAGAAAGGAAGCAGGCGTAAATTTGTACGACTCTGCGGGAGAGGAAGGGACGACCATGGTTCTTAGTATTTCTGCCATCGGTACGAATATCTTCATCGTCGCCTTCGGCAGTATAGGTGCCAAAGTGCAGCTTGTTGCTTTTAACACTGTTAAACAAAACCCTCTTAACGCCATTTTTAAGCCCCAAACGTTGCACCCTAAAACGCGGAAGCATTCCTTGTATATGACTGAGCACACAGAGTTATAATGGTGATCCTGCGGGCGGAAATCGACAGAAAACAATGTGCGATATAAGTGTAGAAAAGAAAACCAAGTAGATGCTACTGAATGCTGTATTGCACTTATAATCTGCTCAACGTTCGCACAGTTTCCCTCACCCCGGACGCATAGCCTGCTGCCCTGCACCTGACCACCGACCACCAGCAACCAAGGCATTACACACCATATGCGGCAATAACACAAGTATAGTCTTGAGCTCCTGATGATGGGCATATAAGTGCCCGAAACATGTTGAGCAGATTATAAGTGCAATAGAGCATTTAGTAGCATCTAGTTGGTTTTCGTACAACGATGCACGGACAAACATATATCAGATTCAGTGTGCGATATAGTTTGCACCTGTAGACTGAACAAATGACTACACACGTGTGTCACACAACTCCGCTTGTTGGTGTCTTGACGTATGTTGAGGAGAAGGAGCACAGGAAGTTCCAAGAGAAGTGAAGTGAAAGAAAGCTCTAACAATTCGAACATCACTCGTAACCCTCCTATCTTTATGGAAAATGATTCCGACAATGCTCGAAGGTCACACTCCCTCACCTACCGCACACGTTATATAGACTAGATAAGGCCCGCTCATAAAAGTCCCCAGTATAAAATTTCGTGGAAATCTGCCCAGTGGAAGCTGTGATGATACATGCTGGGACTGATGGAAGTGACGAAGTAATTCGCGCTTTTCGCGGCTATGCGAATGCGTCCAAAAATTCGCGTGTGGATCAGCTTATATTTGTCCGTTTTCCCCCATCAAACGGTTCGCTATCTTTTTAAAACTGACGAACTGTTCTAAAATTTTCACGTAATTATCAGTGTAATTATGCATGATGTCTAGATAAACACACATGTAAAATTATACATACAATTATAAATATATATATATATTAATTCTTCATTTTGTGTACAGGCCAGTTGAAATGTGATGGCACACGCGCAGAAACCAGATTTCGTCTTTCGGCGAAACGGAAGAGTCCATTTAAATCGGCGGGGGCGTATCAGTTCAGTCGACTACTGGCAGCCGAGGTGTGCGCATCAGCAGTAATAATGCCGGATACACCATGTTCCGAGGTAGTGTGAAGGGTACTGGCTACCCACTCCACTCGCCAGTTTCCCCTTCACTTCCCCTCCCGTGCGTCACCGTGTGCCATCACATTTCAACTGGTGTCTACTGCATTCCATGTTGTCCGCATAAAAACAATAGTTTCCCGAAGATGACCAACCACGCACAGTACAAGGTACAGCACACCTGGACTAGATACTGATAGGGTCGCCAAATGAACCACAAAATAAAACAGAAAACCAAATAAATGAAGGCACAATGCTAGTATCCTCTTGTTTACTAAGGGGGGCCGTGAAAACGATGTAAATGGCAGGATAGGTGAGCTGTAACAGGATAAAGGTGTGACCTGACCGGGATGTTGAGTGACGCTAACAGAACCCTTCCAGGTTCATCATTTCTACCACCAATACGAGCTTTACTATTGGACTAAGCTACTGCATCAATTAGAGTAGTTTAATTAGCGACAAATGCCAACACCGTTACAAATCATCGTAAAAGGACAGAGAAAGTGGTCTGGCAGATGTCAATTCCGTATTCGGGAAATGGTAATTAATACAAATCGTAGCAAGGGGACACAACTCAAAAGACCGAAACCTCCATAATGGAAAGGAGTTCCCGTAGCCGAGATTTCAACGGTGTGTGTGTGTGGGGGAGGGGGGGGAAGAAGACAATAATAATAAATCGATACATCCATAAACAAATGCACGTAATACAATACAATTCATAACAATTATTAAAACTCCTACATGTCTCCGAACCCCGCTGCCGAAACATGTAGGAGTTGTAAGATAATGCACGGTATAAATACAAAACAAAAAGAAACGTTAACATTTTATGCCGCTTGGGGGCCGGGATGCAGTAGGTGTTATAGCGACCAGGCTAGGGGCTGGACGATCCAGGGTTCGATTTCTGACAGGAGAAAGAGACCTTTCTCTTCTCCACAACGTCCAGCCCCGCGCTGGGCCCCACTCGGCCACCTGTTTAATACATAATGGGGTTCTCACCTGGGGCTAAAACGGGCCCGACGTGAATATATACACTCAGCTCCATCTAGCGCCGTGGTTAGAATGAGTGGAGGAATAATTCTACTCTCCACATATACCTTCATACAGTGGACAGGGACAACTTTAGCTCTTTTCAGGCGCCTTCGTCAAATTGTGTACAGCGACTATTAGCTTCGTCATGTCTGTCCGTCTACATGGAACAACTCGGCTCCCACTGAACGAATCTTCATGAAATTTTACATTTGACTATTTGATATTTGAGTATTTTCGAAAATCTGTTCAGAAAATTCAAATTTGATTAAAATAAGAATAAGGAGTGCTTTATATGAAGACGTATGTACATTTATTATAATATCTCACTGATAATTATTAGAACGAGAAATGTTTCAGCAAAAGTTGCAGAGAACATCAAAAACCACATTTCATGCTCAATAATTTTTTTTTTAAATCGGGCCGTTGTAGAAAAATAATATAGAGTCAGACAGACTATAGACAACCATATGGCGCATACGCATTGGATTCTGGATACCCAAGGCCACAAACACACTCAAAATATGTAATATTTATTGCTTTTCCACTGCAAAAACGCTTACATGAACGCGCCTTAATGTTACGTTAGACGTATATTGCTTGTATTGGTTATTTTCAGCTTCTTAAACACAGCAGCTTCAAAAACTGGAATTCTTTGGGACTGAATTGTTTAAACTTTTAAAGCATGCTGGTTACTTGATGCACAAACACGTTTAAAATTCAATCATTGTACGCTCTGCCCACACTGTATTTATGTGTTTTGTGTTTATCTGAGAACAAACAGCGACTTGTACCAATTACAGCATAAACTGATTGGTGTTTATAACCGAGATGAAAAGTGTTTACAGCGCGGTACGGACTGGATCTTTAAATAAAGCGGTCTGCGTTTCGTCTTTAAAGGGTTAAATGAATACGGAAGAAATAAACGTATCCACATGTTCTTCATTAACAACATCAGTATTAATTTTGTACGATACTCCTCTTCACAAATATTCAGCAGTCACGTCTGCCGCAAGCTACACAGTTCAACGAGTAGGAAATAACTGGTTTGTATCTGCATTAAACGGACGTAAAAACAGAACAGAAATTTAAATACCTTCGAAAAGAAATCAAAGTCTTTCGAAAGTGAACTCTCGTTGCTGTGCAGTATTTCTCGTTTTACTTCTTCGCAATAAGATTTAACAAAAATTTCGCCTCGCCAAAACCAGTTGTCCTCCAAAACGAAGTCACGGAGTATAAAAAAAGTTGATTACACTTCTTTTACATTTCGTGACTTTAATCCGTTGATTTCGACAATTGTACAGGATGACTGAAAATGTCGAACTGACACCAACAGGAAACAAGTTTTTTTTTTACAATACTGTATCTAAGAGAAAAAGAATGATGTGGGGCTGTTCTTGAAATAAGTGGACTTGAAAGCCAGCAGACTCATTTACCAAAGGTAAATCGTGACTATATCTAGTTAAACAAAGCGTTGTTGAAAAACCGTTGAACAAGCAGTGCATAAAACACATTCGGGTGGCTACATTACATCGAAAATATTTCTGGGAACTGTCAAACAGCTGGTGTGTGGTAGTCTATCAAGTGTGCCAAGCACTTTGGTAGAAAGATCCCTTTGTGATTACATACAGATAAAAGAGAAGAAAGACCGTCGGTAACAACCGAAATTTTTACGAAATACCTATTGCCACATGCCTGCTACATGTTTGGGTTTATAAGCCATCACGTACCCCAGTGGTGAATCATCTTAATAATGCAAGGGTATTTTCTACATTCATCTTGTCTAATTAGTCTCGCCGTGCCTCTCGTGCTGTGCAGAAGTGTTTCTTGCTCGCTCCATAGTACGTAAACAGTGCGCCGCATAACCTCTACCACAGCAGTAGTTAGAATCTATATCGTCTGACTGATCCTTCATTGAACTATCAATCGTCTCAACATACACCCATTATTCAGTGGTCAGCAATTCCAGGAAATCAACATCAACAAATGTCACAACAACTTCCATCATCGCAGCATCAAAGTGCGCCACATCGGCTCTCAAGTTCAGCGATGTCACTTCAGCAGGTTAGTTGCAGTGTGATGCATTTACAGTCATCCACATGCCCGCGAGCTCCACCCATAACACGTTCATCACCTACTCAACACCACACGCAATATACACACAACGCTCACCAGTTACTAGAGCACCCAGTAATTGAGCC
>Ga0136643_10003954_pt1 | contig 20197 bp, 12 predicted proteins | sample TergutLab28metaG_FD_96883 | JGI IMG/M metagenome (GOLD analysis project Ga0136643, IMG submission 96883) | Labiotermes labralis P1 segment gut microbial communities from Petit-Saut dam, French Guiana - Lab288 P1 (version 3) (version 3) | ecosystem: Host-associated > Arthropoda: Insects >...
AAGAAGTGGAAAATAGCGAAACGTTCACCGGCGAAGTTACTGTAACTGACATAGGAAAGTTTCTTTTCGGCAGCATCAAGCTAGTGCTTGGCAAATTTTGATAAGAGATGATTAATTGCTACAAATAAATCGACTGAAGCGAAATTTGGCCTTTCATCAATGATGTTTGTACTGTAAATCTTTTCGACAAGATGATACACTAAAATTTTCAAAATTTTTCTTCGTGCAACACCTCGTCCCCAAAATATGTGAAGTAACTAAAAAAAACTGGTGTTCGTTTTGTCTGACGCATCTAGACATTGTACGAAATGTCGAGAAGAAAGAGCGTTTTCGAAGATGACAACAGTGGAAGACAAATCTTTATAATTCAATGTTGTATAAACTTGCTGTATGTAGGAAAACTTTACCTAGCAAAAAGCATGACTTAACAAAACAGATTACGGAGACATTATAGCAGATTTCTTTCCTACAGGGGTAAAAATAACCCCACAATACATGTGACATTTTAGAATTGTTTTCTGTACCTGTGTGTTCCTCAATAATGTCCATTTAATCGACATTAATTTAACACAAGACATTCTTGAACGTTTTTCTTTAATCACGGATATGTCCTTATTTAATCACAAGTACGCACGAATTTGTTATTGTAACCGTACAGCTGAGCCGGACTGACAAACCTAAGAACAGAAAATTTTGAATTTCGTGTGAAACACAAAAATAACGAATTGGGGGGGGGGGGGATAGGGAGTGACATGTTAGGCAAGTGCTGATCTCTCTTCTCACTCAATTTACAGCTAATACCCCTCTTAGTCCCACAAGAACATTGTAAGTTGATCTGAACCCACATTCTTATTCTGTCAGCTGAAAGACATAGTGGGAAACATATTTCTTTACGACACCAAAAACTTCACGTACGCCTCAGTTGTGTTGTGAGGCAGATAAACCGAATCTTCCACTCTGCAACACGTGACGATGTGTGCATCTGTTTTGCCAGTTATCATTTTAGGTCGAAAAATAAATTCTGCAGAACTGTGAGGTTTAGTTTAAAAATACCAGAGAATTTAGTTCTTATGGGTTGTTGCACCAATTGGCAGGGTGATCCATTCCAAATGTTTTGAAGAAGTATATTGCGTTCACCTACAAGAAATTATATATTTTTCTGATATTTTAACCCTTCAAGATGGAGGTAGTACGTTCCTTCGAAACGCTGGGAATAGATATCCCTGCTCCTCAGCACCAGGTCCCAGATATCTGAATCCTAAACACAAAGCTTCTACATTGTTGAATGGATCTGGCTGACCGTCATGAGAACTTCAAACTTTGGAATACAGAAGCAGGTTTACTTTATTTGTGACTAATTTACAATGAAAGTTTATGTTATGATGAAAGTTTTGAAATAAGTTACATGCTTCTTCTTTTAGACATAACAAACTCTACATTCTGTACAACAATTCTCCTTTAATTTTAATCTATGCTCTACTGCAATACTGTTTGGTCATTTTACAGGATAATCATCAGGGGGTTAGTGTACCAGTAAAATTTCAAACAGAGTAATAAACTTAAAATTCCTCATAATTTAAACAAACACAGGAAACAAAGTCCCCCCCTCCCCCAACCAAGGGACCACCCCCACCCCAGCCTCTAAATATACACAAAATAAAGCTTATGTTTGGAGAATGAAGGAAGAGATTTTGACACTCAGAGGACTGTGCATCATGATATATTCTTATTATAAAACCAATAAAATTCACTAATTTCTCAAATTTATTTTTGGAATAGAACTCTACATGTTTTGGCAGGTTTTCTGTCCATCATCAGGAGTCTAGTACTGTATACACAGCAATAGGTATATGTCGTACAGGTTATACTGACTACTTGCTAGCGGGAGTTCCATCCTGATTGAGCTAGCAAGCAATCAGCATAACCTGTATGACATATACCTCTTGCTTATACTTTTCAAGAGAGTAGTTTTTTAAATTAAAAAAAATCAAGAAGTATATCAAGTTCACCTGCTCATAGCTAACTCGTAGAACAATCAATGGCCTTATATAGAAAGCATAATCGAAGAACAAATGAAAACCACCTTCAACACTAATTATAAAAAACTGGGCAAAAAAAGATAACCTTATACATAACCAGATAAAGACACCTGACATGCCAGTAACTTTCTATCCTAGAGTCATAAATGAGACTAATATGGACTATTCTAATGAGGAACTATCTTTATTGAACAAAGGACTAAAATAAAATTTAAACATGGAAAAGAATGATAGGGTAACCAACTTTGCCCTTGGAGTGGAATGACCATCAAACACTTACCTAACAGTGACCAAGAAGGTTACAAATGGCAAGTTGCCACTGTACAGAATCACTTTATACTCAAGATAAATAACTTCCAAATCATAAAGCTAGAGCAGCCCTAAGACAATTAAAATAAAATGTAATGAAAACAATGCAAAATCTGATAATTCTTAAAATATGAGATTATATTGACAAAATCAAAAACTTTATAAATGACATCCAATTAACTAAGATAAATACAGACCATATTTACTCAATTCAAAATATGATTAGGAAAATAATTAATTCAAGTATACCAAATCAATGAGTTTATAAATGGAAATATTTCAACCTTAATCTCTCCCTCCTAAAATAAGAAGTCTTATCAATACAGAAAAAACTAGGTGTCCCATCTGTCCTGTTGTACACTGGAAAAATGAAGCCATGTACAAGCTATCAAAACCTTTTACAGACAAAATTAATCAGCTCGTTCCTCTGCCATACATTTTAACATAAAAAACACTGTACACTTAATCCATTCACTAAAAGAAATCCCTTTAAATGCTGATGCAAACTTTGCTTCCCCACACATTTTTTATATATGTTCCAATAACCTTATACCAGAAATGAAAAATATTTTAAGTGATATTATAAGTGCGAATATGTTTAACACAGACAAAAAAAAAAAAACATGAAGTTCTAACCTGGTATGATGTTTTTACCAAACAAAATTATTTTTCAAGTAAAGAAGAAATAATCTTTGAAAACAAAGACTTAGTGATGGGTGCTCCTTCATATGCTATACTGTTGGTTTTTTTACAGTATTTAGATTCGCATCATGTCACAACCCGTGTCTATAAAACGTCATATTGTAGGTTATTTCCATTACATAGATGATATCCTTGTTATGTTTGACTCTTCCCAAACAAACATAAATTCCTCACTCTCACATTATAACTGCATCCACCCCAAGTTACACTTTACTGCAGAAATATAAAACAACAACATAATCAACTATTTGGGCATTTGTATACATAGATCTCAACAAGATCTATCTTCTTCTACATATCAAAAACTATCTTTTGCAGACACTATCATCCCCTGCACTTCATATCATCCTGCACAATACTAATACACAGCAGTTAGATATTTATATGATCAACTACTCACCTAGCACCATGATAATGATGCTGAAAATTAAGAGTTGAATTCTATTCATAGCATTGTGTATAATAATTCCTTCCCCATTTTAACTTCCAAGACTATTGATAAAAAACAAAATACAGAACCAGACTCTGACAAAACTAAACACAAATGGGGTAACAATTGCTTATGTGGGGAAAAGAAAGTACATTTATTACAAAATTATTTAGACAAACAAATTTGAAAATACCATATAGAACAGATAATACTATCAAACATATTCTTAAACCTAAAGACCAAAATTTTAATAAATGCTAGCAGGGTTCATAAATTATCCTGCCATGATTGTGGTATGGCCTACATAGGCCAAACTGAAAAAATTCTTAAGAGATATAAACAACACCACCTATCTTTCAGGAATAATAATACATCTTAAAATTTTTACTTCTACTTGAAAATTTCACACATATGGATCCATGGAGAATATATATAATGTAGTTCATAGTGAAATAGTGTATATGCAAGTAAAGAGCGACTAAGCCCACGTACTTAAATATTATATTATCCTGTACATTAACAGTACACCTATAAGTATATTGACACAAATAACTGCCACACATTTTTATAGTTCTGTATAAGAGGTCTTATATACTGTACTACCTTAATTATAGGTACCACTAATAATATTAACTATGTGACAGATGAATGGCTCACCACTTTTGTACTTTCAACCACCCACATATGAACTACAATTCATCAGCTTAAAATGTGGACTTTTATGGAGGTTTTTTTTTCATTTTAAAAATCTTTTAAGAATTTTAAATGTATATAACTTAATCATTAATTGTCTGTATTATGCATTTTTATATATTGTAAATATGCTTACCAGATGTGATGTTCACATATAATTTATGTAGGGATGAGCTCTCAGACATACATTTTATAATCAAATGTATGGCTAAGGTTATGTAATTATCTTTTTACATTTTCTGATACATGTGGCCTGATGATGACTACTTTATGCAGCCAAAACATATAACTGCTTTGGATTTGCTACAACAAAAGTTGTGCATCAACAGATGACATCCATATTATTGCATATAATGGAACGGTATGTGCATGAAACATCACATGCTGCCAATAGTATGTGGACATATTCTCCTACTTGTACAAAGTATCTAGAATGTTCTGTGCATTTCTGCTCTGCCACATGAGGTTCAAGATCCTGTTCCAGTGGACATCCAGTACACTTTGTGTTCTACACCACACATAAAAAATATGCATCATTCAACAACGTTCATGATTTTACACACAGTCCATACATCCTTACATGACATCTGCTGCATAGCTTCCACATTTGTGCTCAGAAACTGCTGGCTGCAATGGATTGTCTGCATCAGTGTTTTCCAACAATACTTCCATGGAGAAATGGCTATCATAACTTTTCATACCCTGGAGAACCCTATGTATTGAAACAGTTATAGGCCAGAAGAAGTTTACAGTGGGGAGTGCAATTCAATTACTGCTACATTATTCTCAAATAAATGTATTTGTAAGGACCTCCTATGTCAGTCAGCTTACACTGTAAGAAAAACCTATAATATTTCTCCTGTTATCTTTTGTCTCATCTAATTATTTTTGAATATCAAAATATCAAATCAAAATAAAGCTAACTTAAGCATCTCAATAAAATACACATCTGAAGTCAATACATTTACTTTCATTGTGACACTTCAGCCATATCTTTTTGCACAAATACTGAATTCTTTGCCAAATTTTTTACCAATATGCTGGAAGTTCTTCCCCATCAGATATCTGGAACTACTCACTCAGTGACTAATGTAAGGTACAATAACATTCTAAAACATGTCACTTGGCACTGTGATAGGTGTTCTATGGTTGGTACTATTCCCCCAATAATATGGTACATCTTGCAACATCCACTCAGTGTTATTGTATATACAAAAATACACGGTCTGCTGTAGTGGAGAGTAGCAACTCTTCAGCAAAATGCTGGTCCGTACGTGTGTGCCATGCACTGATAGCTTTCACAAATCAGGGGGACAAAAATTAAGGTGTCAATAGTATAGCAGTGTTGGCTCAGACAGCATCAGCTGGTAGTTCAAGTGCCCAGTTTTTTGCCAGGCTCTTTGCTACTGCCTTGAGTGCAGCTAGCCTTGCAATTATCATTTCTTCACTACACAGTGTGCTGTTGCTCTACTACTGCTCCTGCTGGTAGAATGCACCTTGCGATATTACTGCTTGGTAGAGCAAATGAGTAACTGGTCAACTGATGTTGATGCCACAAATAACCACTTTTTATGTTTTGCCACTCTGTAGAATCTAGACTGCCGGCTCTGTGAATGACAGATGTGCAAAGCTCATCACAGTGGTGGAGAGAATGACATCTAGTGCTGTCTTCAGTGCCAGCACTGAAAAAGCTGCCTGCAAACTGGAGGTGCTGCTCTAGTTTGCGGGAGCCCACAAAATGTATTGCTGGAGTCTGGTCACTAAAAGGGACAATTTGTGGGACATGGTGAAAAGCTCACATAGCACAATGATCATCGGTGGTCATGGTGAATTTGAGTCATCTTCTTGCCCACTTACTGGCGGTTCCAGGAGAGGCCCAGAAGATAGAAAGAGCTGTACTGTATATAGCATATTACCAAATAAATAATAATAGGAATCAATTTCCATTAGTACTATACAGTTAAAGAATTAACCTTGTGATTTCACAGCAAATCTCCACCACACTATCACAAGAAGAATGCTTCCATGTCTACAGAAAATGCAGTACATTGTACATATAAGGCACATGTTTCCTATTCTGCCATTATGGTACCAGTTATTAAAAAACAAAATGTTGGCAGCAAACATTCTTTTTTGTCATAACATATGTTAATTAAGAGTCAGTAGCAGTTTATGTCAGAGTTATTAGCAGTTATGAATAACAGCAGCCAATGGCAGCAATAAATGTTAATGGAAGGCATCCTAGAGTCAATAATATTGTAATAGGTTTAGTACCTTAGTGTATTTTCAGAACACAGAATTTTTATACTTGGTTTAAATGGATTGTAAAGTACTTTATACAGTTCAGTTATTGTTGATAAAATTGTTTTAAAGCAAAAATATTTTATTTTTCCAATGGATTTTAAGTTCAGAAAGTTGTCATTTAAATTCCATATTTTAAAGACTAGAAGCACAAACATAAGTCTTACAGACAGCATTTCATGTGAAATACACTACGGAAGCAGACTTCTGTTTGACAAGAAATTTAGGATTTACCTAACCTGCTTAAATTCTACAGCAATAGGAATTCCCAGGATACCTACAAGGCCCAGTGTGATGAAACAGCTCTCTGTCCAGCCAGCACCAATGGTTAGTGCACTGTAAAGCAAAATAGGATTGCTCTTTCCTCTGCATTACGCTATAACCCACTGGCAAGTAAGTCACATTACTCTAGCACAGAAAGAATTGCAACTCGCAGAGTTCCTCTGCCCCATGTACAATGCACTCTTCACCTGATATGTTCACAATTGTAGACAAAGTTTTGTTTCCTTACTACTGTGTTTACTTCAGTAGCAAAATTAATCTGCAAGTTGTGATACATATTTATGTGGGTATCAAAGTATTTGGTCAGTAGTATATGGAAATCTTGCTCAGAAATACCCAAATAAAATCTCCCTTCTAGGTATAATAATGCAGCCCTTATTCCAACCAACACAATTTTATATCGCCACATCATGCATTAATTGATGGAAGCACCTGTTATCACTGTATATTATAACTAAATTACAAAGATGATTCAAAAACCAGAAATAAAGTTTTTATTCGACTGCCACAGATACAAGCAAGACTGCTAACATTTGGCAGCCACAAAACTCATGAGCTGACATTGCAAAACACCACTTCAGGCAAATCATTGTATCTGTTATACTTGTGACTGGGACATGGCTGTACTGGTGTCAATTTGCCCAAAGAAAGAACAAACAAGGGTGCTTATTTTTTTTTAGTGGGAAGAGGATTTAAAAGGTTTTAAAATTCACAGTTGTGTTTCTGCTCAGTGTGTGTGTAATAATAATTTGCAAGGCAAATCTTAGTATGTACTACAAAACAATATGTAATTTTGTAGAAATCCCAACAGTCTTCAGAGATGGAACATCCAGTGTAGGAGGGACAGGGTGAAATTCGTGATTATGCATGGCACACTTCTGTAAACGTCGTGTAAAAAATATGAAATTTAAAAATATGCAGGTCTTGATAAGTTTAGTTAAGAATTATATGGACAAATACTGTTTATTTTGTTGTATTTTAAACTGCATTATAACTTGAGTACTGTCAGCGAATTTACCTTACAGGGGATGGTAACATTTCTTTCTTTGTAAATTTTTTTCACAGCACATGGGGCATCTTGGCGGGCATTTTGCACATTCTATGCAAACACATATATCCACACAGCATAAGTATGATGTCTGCAACACTGTTGTAGCAAATTTTGCTCATATATTTTGTGTTGGTTTACATACATGTTTGAAGGTATGAGGGACACATAGGAATGTCAAGAGTATGTTAGTGATGTAACACTCTTATCCTGATTTTTTTTCTTTTTTTTTTTATCCTGACTTCATCAATTAATTTATGAAAATGTTAACTTAGTGGTGCTTCTGGAATATGATGCTGTGTCACTAGGTACTTAGTTCCTGACGTTCGAGACAGCATAGTGGTCTCAACTTGACCACCAAAGACGAGATCAGCATGTTGACTTGAAATGTTGGGAACCAATTACCTATGGTTGCAGTGTCACATTCCAGAAGTACAGCAAACACAACTCAGCAGTTACTAGTTGGCATGCCTTGTACAGCATTCATGAAATCGGTGGATTTCTCTCTCCTGCTGTACCTAATGTGATATTGACAGCGTCCTTGCACACTTGTGGTAATGGGGCAGATTATTACTTTTGATGACCAGGGAGACAAACTTCTTTTGCCCCTGTTGTTCGCAATGCTGTATTGATCCCTTGAGGTTCAAGAGCCCACAGAGCATCTAGCGCGGGGCTACCCAATTTCAACCCATCGCAGGGCCGCATGTTTCGTATGGACTCGTCTGAGTGCGGCACAGGTGAATCGATGATCTGTGTTGTGAATACACATGTGAAAGATTTGTCCACTGTATGTTGTCTTACAAGTGATGAGTTATAGTTCCTAAATATTATCTTTGCTAATACAGTTGCTGTATTATATTCTGTAGACCTATTATATTACGGTAGTTAGATTTTATTGTCCAGACCGGTCCTGGGACCCACCCAGCCTCCCATGGATACCGGGTTTTTCTCGCGGATACAGCGGCCGGGGCGTGACGTTGCCTACTCAACCCCATTCAGCGCCGAATTGAAAGAAAACGTTTAGCTAACCCTCTACTCCCCTTCTGGCATTCATGGCCAGTTCTAGGGTGAACTTTACTTTTACATTAGGTTTTATTACTGAAACTATTCAGGGAACTATTCGTCGGGGTCGACATGTTGGCCAGCCCTGATCTAACATATTCCTTGTAGCACGTCTATAGCAGACGTAGTAATCCGTGGCAGCAACCGGAACGTCACGGCTAGGCTCACCTCGGGTTGGGGGATGTGTGTAGCAAAGATAGATCGTCATTGTAGAGTCAGAGGTGGTTCCAATTAAACTATGATTATGGTACAGTTTACACCACATGACCACAGCTTTTACCGCCATGGTTCCTGCCTGTTCCGGTTTGTGAACGCGTCACTATCACAGATTACTATTGTCGTGATGTTGACAGCTTGGATGGGACCAAACGATCTGATTATTATGTATCTCTGGTCCAACGTGCGTGCGCAACATGAATCGTAGGACCTTCCGTCTTTTGGATAGGTGTAGTGGATGCGAGTAGAAATTAAGTTTTTTTTTTTGTAAAAATGTGTATAATGATATCAACAATTGTGGCGAATTATGATTAAATAAATTGTATCAGTTCCTTTCACTTTAGATGGTTGTATTTGGGGCATTTTGTTCTTGGGGGATCGTATTAGGGAGGGAGTGGTTATGTTTCGCTGTGTTGTAGCTCACATTGAGTATAAACAGTTGGAATAAGCAATGCATTCTGTGTGCTAGTGTTATGTGATAGCATTTTTCTTCATTCTAAGTGACGTCTGAACAATGGCAACTCTAGAGAAATTAGTGAAATCGTTAGAATCCCTCAAGTTGCTGCAACTATCACCAGCACTGTCAGAGGAAACGGCTTTAAGGTATGCTGGTAATTTTCAGAACTGGTATAATTACAGGACGAAGAGCTCTCCAGTTTGGTAGGGTCTGAAAATGTACAGGTGCGTGGGATGTCCAGATCTCATGTGAACTTACTGCACCAACCAGCATTTCACGTTTTTGAGAGTTTACATTCGGCCATAAGATCAAATATTTTAATCCACTCAATGTAGGAGGTTGAACTAGTTCCAGCAATATCCAGTTATTGTGGCAAAACATTTGATAGTCGGTGCAATAATGATAACACTGCAACTGCAATTTCCCTTCAAGTTTACGTGCTTAGTGTGATATGACCAGTTGCTGGAGAAAAATTTTACAGAATTATTTTCTAGTCTCTTCTGTGATTGTTGAGGAGTATGGCAAGCAGGATATTTTCAAACTTTCATTGGAGTAGTTCTCATGCAAAAGTTCCCAGAATTTTCTTCTGGATACAGTCCTGTTTTTTCAATATTTTATATGTAGTAGGTTTCCCTGACATAATTCTAAGAGCTACCATGCTTCGTGATGTCACACATCAGTATCAGGTAATATGCTGAAGTAAAGATAAGTTCCTTCTGGTTCTGTCTTTTCATGTTTGTTATTATTGCTGTTGCTACATTCCTGTAACAGAGTTTGAAATGTGGTAAGGCGTGATTGTAATTTCTCAGACAAGTCAGGATCATGAATTACCTTTAGGCGCAACAGAAAATATTGTTTCCCCAGAGCTAGTTATTCCATTAATTTTTGCCCCCATAAATCTTGGATTTCTGAATAATTGCTGTATGTGCCATACCCAAGTTAGTTCTAGCAAAGAACTTCTGTTGATATCATTTGTATATCCATCATATGCACACAACAGAATTTTGTGTTATATATAAACTTCACCCACCTACATGTTTCATCAGTAAATTACCATCCTCAGGGAGATTTCAGTAAAAAGGAATATGTGCTATTACATCAAGCTGACATGTATAATGTTACATATATAAACTAGCTGTAAATACAATAATATAGGTACTATGGCTGTTGTGATGTTGACATGTTCTAGGTTAAAATTCATTGATATGTCTTTGCTTATAACACATGTAGTTCTATGTATACAAACATCTGACGTTGATGTTTTTGAACCAGAAAGATCAAGTCCAGTACATGTGGATGAAATTTTTAAGTTTGGAGGGAATAAAATTATGTTAAAATGTCAAATAGATATATGCCTTTCAATATTTGCATACCCTCTGGTGTGTATTGATGTGTCCTGTGTAGGAACGTCTTATGTACTAAACTAGCATTGCAGAGCAGATGATGTAAGAGTGGTGTATCTGCTATGCGCATGCGTATTGGGATTGTATGTCATAAACGAAAGTAAAAAAGAGTATTGCTGTTGTCTTGCTGTGGTGCAAGTTAATTTGAACAAAGTTCATGGCAAGTTTTTTACAACTTAGAAGTCACCCTGTCTTTCATTGATTTTCGAACACTTGCAGGTTTGCTGATGCTGCTAGCATTCTGTGGTAGTGTGCTGGAGCTGCTGGCTGCCTGTTGAAAATTCTTTTCTTTTTGCTTGTTTGCTTATATTTGTCTCCCTGCTGCAGACTCTTCATGATTTTTGGTCTTGATAACTTTTTTGTATTTTCTTGTTTCTATTTTCATTCCATGAGCAGTGGGAATATAATATCACTCATATGGACATTGGAGTGCTGTCTAGAGCCCAGAGGGGTTCATCTGTGACACTGTCTTTCCCTATGTTAGTGCTTTGCAGCCCACAGCATGATACTTCACACTTTAGCATGAGTGAACCACACCCCTGTTTTCCACTGTTATGTGTGTTACCCTCCTGTCTGATGTGGACACCACAGCAAGGTTTTGTTGGGCCATTTCAAGGTTCTGTAATTTCATTTGTCTGGAAGCATGAAGAATATCACAATTGGGATAGCCACTCACCAGCTGGTTTGGACTGGATACCTTCAAAACATGATTAGACATGGAAGATATAATAAGTGAGAAAATTTTGTCACATGATTCAGACATGTTACTGACAGGCATTCTGAGTTGTTATTGCTCAAGAGATGCTGGTCATCATAGGTATACAGTTTGTTAATAGTAATGTAGTATTATTGTTGTGCTATTGCAGGATATTAGATATTTTTTAGTTCTAAAAATTACAACTTTTCAGAGACTTGCTGTGTCTCAACAACTAGGAGGAACCCAGGTGAGGAGAAAGAGCTGCCTTCTATGTAGGCCATGATAAATTTTATCTTCATACGTTGGGGACAGTCAAAAGAATGGGAATCCTTTCCCTTCATGAAGTGGCTGTTATGTTTTCAGCCTAATCTGCAGTTAAAAGAAATCACCATGTATTGATAAATAGTTATTGCTAGGAAATTCTTTTTAACAGATTAATTAATTAATTATTTATTCATCAGATCCATATACGATTTAACAGACCTGTTGGATATGGAACTTGTCATCAAAATACAACACCAAATGTACATGCCATGTCAAAGCATATGTCATAGTGACAAAGAATCATATAAATGCAGAATGAAGAATGCATACAGTTAATTTAAAATCAATATAATAATATAATATATGGAACAATAAATTACAATAGAAGTATCAAACAAATTTATTTACAAAATTAATACTTTCTGTCATGGTAGAAAAATTATATTAATACAATTGTAATTTGTTGATGACAGATTGAAGTAAAAGTATAAAGCATCAAAATGTAGAATAATGGCTATTATTACATTTATAAAGTAAAATCAAATCCTAGAACTTAGTACTATCAAAATACTCATCCTGAGTATGTAGTATATAGTTGAGATTTGTGTAATACAGTTGGCACACCAAATATTTATCGTGATGACTGCATTAATTTTTATTGTTATTTTATAATGATTATTAATACAACACTATGAGATTTTCTAATTTAGAAGTTAAAAAGGCTGTTGTCATAGCCTCTTTCATCTCTTCTGCTGCCAAGAACCTGTGCCCAGTTTGCCCAGTTATGAGGGATTTCATTGTTGAAATGGTGATCAGCAAGGGCTAGAGTTGGAGGGTGGCGGAGTTACAAAGTCCACTGGTGCCTTTCTTGGTTAAATATTCCTGTATGAACAGAGATCAAGATTGTCATGGTGGGACAGACAGTTTCCACATTCTCAAAAATGTGTGTGTGTGTGTGTGATGAAGAGCTTCTTGCATTACAGATGTTGGGAGATTTGTTTTTACCTGGTTTGTGGTCTTCTTGAATATGTCTGGTGTTTATTTTGTCTCATTAAAATCTTTCACGTACATTCTGTGCCATCATTCACTACACAGTGGATCAGTCTTCTTCAAAATTCCTCAACTGTTAGAATGCTGCAGCTCAATTGGTGGTGATGTTGTAGTCTGGCCTGGTTTTGCTGTTGTTTTATGAGATGTCTTACTCTGTTATACATAGAATGTAAATGTTTATTCTTTTTCACATTGTAACATACTGGTGCACCTGTTTCTGAACATCAGATTTTCCAAAACAAAAGGAACCTTTTGTCCCTTCCATTCTCTCTCTACTCTTACTAAATGGACATACGCGCACACACACACACACACGCACACACACACACACACATGAATATTGAGATGTGAAAATTCACATCAGTACTGTGTCACTAGGCAGCTGCTGAAAGAGTTGTCAGACTTTTAGCCTCTGTCACACATATTATTTCTATGAGTGACATTTTACTTAAATAATTTGAATTGACATAAAGTTTTAATTTATATTTATTTGAATTACAGGAGAAAGGAAAAAATAAGTCACTGTTTAACAGTAGCAGATGCAATGTGTCATTCCGGAGTGAAAGGAGCGTCAAACTTCTCCCAGCTTCTGAGCATTTCAATTGAGGTACTGCTTCAGCTCTGTGACGATTGTCATTCAGATGTTCGAATGATAGCAGATGAGAGCCTGAACAGGGTTATCAGGGTAAGTAGGTGAACAGGCTTTGTACTGCAAGGTTTGTCTTTGGGTTCAGAATTATGTAAAAAGATGGCTGAATGATGAATCTGCTTGTGATGTTTAGGTGTGCTGCTGCAATTTTCATGTCTGCCAAACTTTAATGCAGTGGTTGCTAGTTCTGCTGCATATTCCAGAAGTGCCAGTTATAATCTCATTACATAGACCAACTTCAAAGATTGAAGTTTTTTTAAATGTTTTTCCTCATTCTGTCTGAACAAAGATAGGATGAGACCATAAAATAAACACAGCGGCTCTCTTCCATATCATTTTCAGTTAATCATTTGTGATAATTCTGTAATTCACCACTGTTTAACTGGTACATTTGGGAAGTATTGCACTGTTTAACAAAGGTTTTACTTCTAGTATGAGCAAAGTAAAGGTGATGGAGTAGAACTCCAGTTTACCAGATATGGCTGTAGTTTATTTCTTTCACCCATAGTTTTTAAGAAATGCTCAAGTTTTATAATTAATGTTTTTGTTATTCACTTATGTATGTACCCATGTGCTTCATATTGATTATTTCTGTAACTGTCATAGATAACAAGTTTTATTTTGTTTTGTGGGCAACCCTAAGTAACAAAAACCTGAAAGTATGTCCTACTTTAATGATGTTGATGGTGTAATGAAATTTTTGGGACATGATTGTGAGGGTGAAGAATGGCGTTTGTTCACTGATACATCTAACGCAAGTCTGAAAGGTGTTCTCCTTATGTAGGATGTGAATTTCCTCCAATCCATGTTTTCATGCTGCTCAGATAAAGGAATTATATGAGAAGATGAAACTCCTCAGTTGAATGCAGTACAACATACATTTGTGGAATACTTGTGGAGATTGAAAGTCATAGTTCTCCTTGTTGGCATGCAGCTTTATTTACCAGGTTCTGTTGTTTTTTATGTGAATGGGACTTTGGTACAAAAGATTGTCACTGTTGTGTGAAAGAGTGGTACGGATGTGAGAAATTTGAACCTGGACAGAAGGACACTAGAAATGTACCACTAGTACATCTGAAGAAAATATTTTTACTTTCTTTACATATGACAAAGAGTTTTGTCAAAGTTCTGGACCATGATGGAAAGGCATTTCAATATCTGCTGCAGAATTCCCAACAGATCAGTGAAACCAAAATCAAAGAGGGGACCTGGTTGGTCCTCAGATGTGAAGGACAAGAATTTCAATACCTTACTCGAGTAGACTGAAAGAGGTGTTTCAGAAGCTATTGAAAGTAGTTGCTTACAACTTTGTAGGTAAACATAAGTCACCCAACTACAGGATAGTTGTTGAAAATATGCTTAAAACCTTCAGTTATAGGGGGTGGAACATGTTGCTCAAACTGCACTTCCTTCACAGTCATCTGGATGTGTTTACCAGCATATTTGGATGTGTCAGTGATGAGCATGATGAGAGATTTCACTAAGATGTCTCTACTATGGAAAAATGCTACCAAGGACAGTGGAGTCAAGGAATGCTTATTGACTACAGCTGGCAACTTACAAGACAAACTCATCTGCATACAAGATGAAATAAAGTGTAAAATGATTCAGCTAAATTGTGTTCTTGGTAGGGAACTATTGCCTATTCTAATATAGCACAATAAAATGGGAAAGTAACTGATAATACTTCATTGTAATAAATATTCACCCTAAATTAACCTCACTTTCTGTAAGATTCCCATTTTTCTCCTGAATATGAGAACATTAAAATGAAAAATTTATTTCAAACCGAGAAGGTGTCAATACTCTGTTTCTTTAAACCTTAGTCATAGAATTTTTATAATGTCAGATTTTGATTCAGGAGGTCAAGATACATAGAGTAACCCAAGTTTCATGCAGGAGTCCCCCCAAAAAAGAATTTTTAAGCAATGTTGTTGAATAAACTAAGAATCAAATAAGTTTCCACTTTATTTGTTGTACAATAGGGACACACTCATCACGTACAGCTACAGGAACTGCCTGGCATTCTGTTCAGTCATTGTCTTCTTGTTGGTAGACATGTTGGTGTCCCTTTGCTGCTAATGTTTCAGTAGTTCTTGGATTTAGCAGGAAATCAGTTTCATCTTCATTTAGCACTTAAGAGATGGTTCACTGAGAAAACTTATAAATTTACTAAAAGTCTTGCTGATAGATTTCTTCCAACCACTTCATCAGTGCTGCCCTTGTGGTATGGGCCTTACTAGAAGTTGAGTTATGAGCAACTTTCTCGCTCTTCCAGAAACATTGTTCTTCTGGTGTTTTTCTATCATCTAACCTACAACTGAAACACATTGTTTTGGAAGCAGATTCATTTTCCAAATGTTATGCTTCACTTGTACATAAGATGATGGGAAAAGTGAAAGAACAGCATTTCTAAGTATTGGATGCCACTTTCAGAACCCTGTGGAATTGAACTGTTCTATTGTTCATTGACTTACTGAGTACTGGACTGTTCAGCTAAATGACTGATTGACTAAACAACTAATTAACCAAACAAACAAACAAATGCACTCTCTGACTTACTGACTGACTGCCTGTCTAACTAACTCACTGGCTGCCTGCTTAACTAATTGACTGACCGACTGACTGAACAAACTACAGATGTCATTCTCATTGTTGTGATGTACTAAGTGGTCACATGAGTATAAGATTTGGTTTTAAGAAACATATGTCTGTGTTTGACACTGCCTGTGTGAATATTAGATAACCTCTGAACACATATAATTGCATTTAAAATGTAAGAAGGAATCTTCATAAAGCTCTGCTATCATATACCCATGGAAATGAGAATATTGTGTATCCTATCAGTCCAATCTCATTAAAAAAAAACACTAGGGAAGCAAATGTTGATATCGATAGCCCTCCTGTTGCTTGCATGGTTTGATACATTGCTGCACACTGCAACACACATGTTATAAAGTGTGAAGCGTGATGTCTGTATTAGCAGCATGGGTATTTTCTCTAAGGTCACCAAGTGGTACATGGCCAGGTATGCTACAGAAGTGACATCAGATGACCCCAGAAAGAAAAATCTAGGGGTATGAGATCTGGGGGCTTTGTGGCCATGCAGTTGGTTCCCTGCACCCATTCCATTGCCCAGGAAGAATTTCATCTGTCCAGCGCACTTCTCCAGCAAAATTAACTGGTGCTCCATCTTGCTGAAAGTAAAACTGACATACTGGGAGTGGCAGTTCATTCACATATGCTGCCAACATATCATTCAACAACTGGAGATATCATTCAGTATTAAGACCTACTTCCAGGAATGCTGGTTCCAAGAGTGTTTCCATGTATTTTGCACCACACTGTTATTCTTGGATTAGTTTCCTGATGAGCGTCAAATGCGTCATGATGATTATCCTACACCTGACACATGGTGTTACATCAGTTCATGCATCCATTTAGGTGGAAACAGGCCTCATCACTAAACATGATATTGTCTGCATGGATTCTTTGTGCTTTAAACCACTCACAAAATTGAACTCACTTATCTGTATCATCTCATGTAATTCTTGTACAAAATGTATCTTATACAGATGAAATAAGTAATGTAGCATTATTCACTGTACACATGACTTAGGAAGTACAGCTTCAGATACATACTCTCTCATGGATAATTGTGGACCTACTACGATCTTGGCAAGTATAACCGTACTGCTTTCATCGTTAGTTCAATTTCTTGGGCAACCTGCTCTTTGTGTGAAACACTGCTGATCTCCTGAAATCTTGAATAAATTTGACCAATAGAATGCTTCCAGGTTGTAGTCTGTTGGGATAATGACAGTGAAATTTTTCAGTTGTCTTTCGTTCACAAAGGCCACAGGCATGCAAAAGGGCAATTTCTGCCTTTTCCTGAACACTCTTCCTCTCAATTATATTGCCCACTTGTGTTTTCTGTCTTGAACAAACAGTGATGTTTTCTATGAGAACAGATGTATGGGGCATTCTGTATATGATGTCATTGCGATGCATTCACACGTGTGTGTACCAACAGATGTCAATAACTGAAGTTTGGTAACAGAGCAATATATGATCTCAGAAAGGCGAGATCAGACAAAATCTTTCATTAAAAGTAACTTTTGAAGAGTATCCAAAAATTTTATAACTTTCAGATTAAAACTTTCATCCAGTGGAACAGCGTCAACTACTTTAGGGTATCATGTGTTAGAAACCACCTCTCAGATATATTACTCATCAGGTAACAGCATAAAATAACATATATTTGATAAAATCCAAATGTGGCCAATTGTTTAAAAATAATGTTATTAACTGGTCACTTGTAGTTAGCATTTGTGTATGAGCTGAATATTTACTCGTTTGAGTAAGCCATTTCTGTGAATCTCTGAACCCATTTCCAGTGTTTCTGGGCCAAATGTTACACCTTGTTCCCTGTTCATCATGTTGTTGTAACTTACTAAAATTTTCCTATTTTCTTTGATATTTCTTCTCCTTTATAGGCAATGACAGACAGCAATGTTGTGAAAATTCAAGTGGAATTACATAAGGAGATTAAAAAGAATGGGAATCCTCGTCCTTTAAGAGCTGCGCTGTGGAGGTTTGCTGAACTGTGCCACTTGATTCGGTATGAGGAGGAGGAGGCATTGTTTATATAGTAACATTTTTGTTTTAGTAAAGTGTTGATTGACAGATATGCATTTAAGTTGTAGGCAGTTAAATGTTACTGGAAGAGACAGAGTAGTGTTCATTGAGGTGTGAGAATGATAGTAAACTGTATTATACAGAAGACAAGTAGGAGGTGGTTGTGGTATATTTTTACCCACATTCATGTCATATGGTTGGAGGATGTGATGACAAGAATTAGAAGCTCCTTCATCTGGTCAGGATTTGAACCACCAGACACCTTTATACTAGTCTAACACATTATTCATATGATAAACCTATTCTGTAAGATCTGTAAAAGTATGCTTTTTATGTGATTTGATACTTCTTATTTCTACATATTAAGCAAATTAATGTTTGCATGAGGCTAGAAATTTTTTCTGTCTGTTTACACTACATGGTCCAAGTTACTGACCCTGTTACTAAGTAACCCACAAATGGATACAGTGTTTCCTGCATAGGAAGGTTTGAAGAGAACCATTGAAAGGAACTTCTTGAAAGTGAACACTTCACATAAGGCATCAGTCTCCAGCCATTTTTGGGCAAAAGTAAACACCCATTATTGTGGTAGGTTTGTGGGCTGCATGTAAAAAATATCAATTTGTGTACCTAACTGCCTAAATTATTGTATGCTTTTTACAGCATATTCACAATTTACAAATGTGGCTGCAGGCCACAGGTTTGTGACCCATGATTTTAAGGGAAATGTAGAAATGAAGTTCAGGTTTTGAATTGACATTTGTAGTTTGGTTCCAATCAGTGATTTCATAGTATGTCAAACATCGCAACTGTACATCTATCAGGGCAGCTTAGATATCCAGTTACTTTAGTTACTGAAACATTTTCAAAACTGCATTCGAAGTTCCAACCTTGCTGCAGTATGTCTATAATATGCTTCAGTTAGTAGACAGAATTGAAAATATATCATGTAACACTGAGGTATATTTGGGTCCTTGCATACTGGAAACTTCTCACATGGTTGTATCATTTAAACCACGTGTTCAAACGGCGTGTTATTGTACACAGTTGTAGATATGTTATAGAAGGTTACTGCTATCATTGGGGTTTGGTACTAAGTTGATATGTTTTTGCAGAACCTATCACTTACTTGCCTGACTTTTTTTTGTCTGTGTGGAATTTATTGGTCGTGCATAATCTTCATTGTTCACCCAGGTGAAATATTTTGTAATTGCTGACTTACAAATATATTTTGTACACCATTTACAAGTATATTCATAATCCAGCTACAGACTTAATTTCATAATTTGAGACTTAATAGGTATTAAATCTAGGAATATGAAATTTGCACTGAGTTTTAGACGCTTGCATGTTGTGCAGCAGATGGTATACCTTCTGTTTTGTACTGGTTTTGAACACGTGTGTGTTAAGCGTGCACATATATTGTTCAGAACATGATATTCCTTGAGATATGCACTAAATTTTAGACACTTGTATGTTATGCAGCACATGATATTCCTACTGTTATGCACCAAAGTTTGAACACTTAATGATGTGGAGCATGTGATATGCATAGTCCTCTTATGCGCTGAAATTTTGAATTCAGTGTGTACAGTATATGTACTGTTGCAGACCACAAAAAGGCAAGCCATATGTGATGAATTTGATTCCGTGCATAATCCACATTGCTCGACGTATTGAAGAACCTGTTCTGGAGACATTAGCAGCTGCCATGCCCAAGATATTTAAGGCGCTTGGAAATTTTACATCTGATAATGATGTGAAGGTATGTAAGAATTTTATGTACAGCTGCTGTGCATTCACATTTTCAAATGACATTACAAAATGTTTCTCCCCCCCCCCCCCAAAATCCTTTTATTGTTGGCTGGTTTTTTAATTAAAAAAACACTAAACAGAACTTTTTTATACCCTTTTGTTGCGTGAAAAGTTTTTTGTTTGGACTGTGTTGTTCTGTGTG
>Ga0136643_10003955_pt1 | contig 20193 bp, 19 predicted proteins | sample TergutLab28metaG_FD_96883 | JGI IMG/M metagenome (GOLD analysis project Ga0136643, IMG submission 96883) | Labiotermes labralis P1 segment gut microbial communities from Petit-Saut dam, French Guiana - Lab288 P1 (version 3) (version 3) | ecosystem: Host-associated > Arthropoda: Insects >...
AGTGTGACACTGGGAGTGACTTTTCTCCAGCGACTGTCAATTTATTTTGCTGATGTCAGTCCACTGTGATGAGAATTAACAGTATTATTTGGAAGGACATAAACTGTGTGCTCCCTACTGTGGAGGACTTGGTTTGTTCGTGTGGGATTTGTGGTGGACAGTATGACACTGGGACTGACTCTTCTCCAAGGACTCTCAATTTCTTTTGCTGATGTCAGTCCACTGATGTACCCTACTCGTATTTCTTTCCTCTGCCATCGGTAGTAAATAATTGTAACGCTTACATTGTAATTAAATAAAATCCTTGCAAGAAATCCTTTTACATTTATTACATTCTTACAGTATAGCAACAAAGTACCTGGTACAGTTGTTAAGGTCAATTTTTGCTCTTACCTGACTAGTTCAGTACTGCCATACCAGGGATCCAGTAGTGAATCCTGTTAACAGCCTTGCAAACTGTTTCCACAGTCTTATTCCCTAATGTTCTGATGATGGTGTGCAGTAACAAAACTCATCAGCTTTGTGGACTTTTCTATTGTCTATCACATCACAATATATTTTAGAAGCATGCCTGAAGACGGGCAGAACGTGCCCCTTAGACATAATGTTACCTTAATTATTTTAATTTTTTTACCTGAGACAATAAAAAAATTCACAAATTTGATGAGTTTAGTTATTTCCATGGTGACTGTTTCAGTTTTATTGTCCTACCGCATCTTCCTGTCCCAACTGTCAGTTTCTCTTTGATTTTCCAACCATTATTTTCATGATACTTCTTTTCTCCCACCATTTATGCCACCCACTTAAGCACTCTGACTTATAATATAATCTTGTTGACAACTGTAGTTGCAAGTTGTGCGTGTGATTTTCACCATTCCCTTTACTTTTGCTTCCTGTAGATTGAAATACCATTGGTGATTTATTTTCAGATATAATCTTCATTTTTGCCCTAATTTTTTTCACCTATATGAAACAGCAAAGACAGTTTTGCTGTATCTTCACAGTTAATGTTGGCTATTAATATTTGTGTTTTTACGTAATCACCCGTGATTATTATGTGACTTTCATGGGAAGAAACTACATATCCCAGGACAGTGGGTTTTGCCTTGACTATTTCCATTTATTGTTTGGTAGCGAGGAAAAAAAAAAGTCACATGCATTTCAGTTGAACAAACTTTAAATCTGTTGTGCAGTACTATTTGGAAGTTAAAAAAAAGTTTTTATTTTTATTTCCCATCATATGAAATAGAACTTTGGGTGGTTACAGGCATGAATGCAGCTGTCAGGGCTGTGGTACGAATGGGGATTTACCTGGGCTGCAAAGTGTTCTTCATTAAAGAAGGTTACCAGGGAATGGTGGATGGTGAAGATAACATTGTTGAAGCAACATGGTCTTCTGTCTCTTCTATTATACACAAGGTAGGATATATCTGTTGGAACACAGTGCATGAATTTGTTATGCATATCAACTGAGCTCTATGACGGAACATGTCCGTTTGCTGTAAAGTCTATTAAGGTAACATTATACCTGCTGTAGCAAATTTAAAAATGTGGCTTTTCTGTTTTCCAGTTTTGTAATATTATGAAATATGAGGGTGTTGATATTTTCTCAGCAGTGTCAATGAGGATGCCAATCACTGGGACTGTGATGCTGCATTTATTGGTTGAATGGTTCCAGATGTTTTGAAGGAACTTGTGCCATCGCCTTCAAGGGTAATGTGGCTCAATAAAAATGCCAGAACAGGTTAAAGGGTAGGAATGTTTAGGCAAGGTCTTATCAGTTGTTGCTGGCCAGAAGAGTGTGAGCACATATGTGTAGGGGGGCTCAGATGTATAGCTGGGATTCTGAGTAAGGGTTTAATTAGAAGTATGACGGGCAGATCACTGGTTGGTGACCAACTGGGGAGCTGGCAGTTTCATAACAGGCAGAATGGGGAAAATATGAGATGGAAGGAGGAGAGGCGATCAGTTAGACGAAAAACAATCTCGACTGCTTGACTAAGCGTGGCAGCGCGGCCAGCCCAATTGGCCACCCTGCAGTTCCAGTGTCACCTGCCACACAGAAAGTGGTCCAGCAACAAAAACATTCCTCTATATGATACAGGGTCCCTGAAGAGGGTCATCCCAAACGGGTTACAGGTGAGATGAGGAAGTTAGGAAAACAAGGTTATTGGGGTGTGTGGGCACTATGAAGTGTCCAATGGGAAAGAAGAGGGGTTGGAGGAAGGAGTTGTGGGAAGGACCATGTCTGAGAGGCCTCCTACACTTCATAGATGTTTCAATGACCGATTAAGCTATCCTGCCTCTTCCTGCTGTTGGGATGGAGCTCTGTGGTACTTGCTTCCCTGATTAACTGTTTCATGTAGCTGGGTTTGGTAGAGAGGAGTTTGGTGTCTTGGTGTTGGATGTGATGATTATGGTTAGATGTGTTGTGTGGCACTGCCAACTTTTTGGATTCACCCCCTTTCTCCATTCTGCTTTTCCTGCACCTTCAAGTACACTAGTTGGTCACAAGTCAGTGATGACCCTGCACTGCAGTTCACCGTTTGCCCCTTGCCAGCAACAGCTAGTCGGATCTTGCCTGTATGTCCTCACCACATAATCTGTTTGGCATTCTTCTTGGACCATGCACCCTTAGAGAAGAAGGCAGATGCATTCCTTAAAAAGTTGGTAACTGCTCAATCATTGGCTAATGGCAGTGTCACACCTCACAAGACTTGACTCCTCCTTATGAAATTCACTCTGTATTCATACTGTTGTGTGGTAGCCATGGCTAAGCAATATGCAAGTACTGTGGTTAAATTGTCATACATGGATCACATTATTATTCTCAGTTTTTTTTAGTTCAATTAGTGAACTTCAGTTTCTTAATTTTGAAATTAAATTTCATTTTATTGGAATCCATATCAGTAATTTTAAATAGACTGTCATGATCCTTTACGTGACAAATTGTATTATAAAACACCAAACTGCCATGTGTTTATATAAGGTTGCACATTCTGTGATCAAATCTTAGTCATCCTTATGGGCATGTGCAAACTACTGATAACAACCACCCCCCCCCCCCCCCCCAGTGTTTAAAATGGATTAGTACTCTATGTTTGAACATGTGTTAGTTGGGACATGGTGAACCATTCTACTTTCCAAAAAGATGGAGGGTATTTGATGGTAATTCATATGATGTCATTTGTTTTGCTCTAGCATGGTTTCAAGCCACAAGTTATTTCCACTTTATTTGCTGTCAATCTCCTGTAACTCTGTGAATGAGGAGTGTCTTTGTCAGTAAGCATAGATACACAGGATCTCAGTTTGTGTGATATACTGTATACTGACAGTGAATTTCTTTATACAAGGCCAGTCCAAAAAGATACCGAACATTTGAAATAGCGCGCCTGTGAGCCGGTGCAGGACGCTTGCGATGGTGATGCTGTGTAGCTGGGACTTCAAGCTTTATTTTGACACTAGCCACATCACGCCACTTTCAATTAGTCATGAGTTACGTGGCCTTGAGTGAACGTGTGTTTAGTGCCCTCGGCGATTTTTTGCAAGTTGAAGAATGAAGGATCTTGAAGAACAATGTGTTTGCGTGAAAGTCTGTTTTAAATTTGGAAAAACCTTTACGGAGACTTTTCAGATGTTGCAACTGGCTTATGGGGAGGACTGTTTGAGCCGTACGCAATGTTACGAGTGGTATCAGTGTTTCAAATCGGGCGGAACGTTCATCGAAGATGATCCCAAATCTGGACGGCCTTCTTTGTCAACGGGCGACGATCACATTGAGAAACTGCGTTCTGTGATACGTGAAAATCGTCGTCTAACTATCTGTGAAGTTTCCGAAGAAGTAGGCATCTGTAAAAGTTCATGCCACACGATTTTGACCGAAAAACTGAAGATGCATCGTGTTGCCGCAAAATTTGTGCTGCATCTGCTGACAGAGGAACAAAAACAGAACAGCGTCACAGTCAGTCAGGAGCTATTAGATAGTTTGAATACTGATGAAAACTTTCTGAAAAATGTCATAACAGGTGATGAAACATGGGTGTATGGCTATGATGTTGAAACAAAAGTGCAGTCGTCGCAGTGGGTGGGAAAATCCTCGCCACGACCAAAATCGCCGAGGGCACTAAACACACGTTCACTCAAGGCCGCATAACTCATGACTAATTGAAAGTGGCGTGATGTGGCTAGTGTCAAAATAAAGCTTAAAGTCCCAGCTACATAGCACCACCGTCGCAAGCGTCGTGCGCCGGCTCACTGGCGCGCTATTTCAAATGTTCGGTATCTTTTTGGACTGGCCTTGTATGAGTTTTGTCAACTGAAAGTGACAAAATGTCATGTAGTAACCACAAAATGATGACTATATGCAGTGACGTGCTGTCTGGAAATGATGTCAGTAAGACTGTGCACTGTGGCCATTCAACAATGCCAACAGTACTGCAGAAGCAGAATACCTAATTAGGAAAATCTGTGACTAGGCTGACTTTCAATATATGGGTTACCCGCATAATAGTGAGTTTCCTAAACAATATTCCAGGAACTGGGAGTTGTGGCCATGTTCAAATTTAGAGCCAACAATTTATCAACCAGCCGGAGGGGATTTTTAAAACTTTATTCTGCAGCTAAAATTTAGGTAAGGGTTTTAGTAATGGGGGAGGCAGAGAGAGAGAGAGAGAGAGAGAGAAGAGGAGGGAAACTCAGCCAACACAGTAAATGATAATTTTTACTCACTACCGAATATTATTAGGGTAATGAAATTCAAGGTGGGAAGAAGCCTGCAATTGCATATGTGGCTATGTTGCAAAACTATGATTATAATGGAATTTTGAACATATGTGGGTGACTGTATTGTACCTACCATTGTCCTGTCTCTGTACATTGTTGTTTTTAAAAGAAAGTTGCTGCTGCAAATTTTTTCCAAACTTATTTTTTTTTGTGACAAGGACAGAGCTATACAGCAAAGTAGGCCTGGGTTTGATATCAGCTTTAGGTGTTATTTGTGTTAAACAAGCAGTTTGCTGTGTCATTCCCAGGCCTTGTTTCTGTTATCCACTGATTGACATTTTCATTGCAATTAGTTATGAAAATATTGTTTCCAAGGAATCTGTAGTTTGAGATTAATGTCAGCAATGCATGTACAGATTCTAATTGTTTTCAAATGCTGAAATGAACAACTTTGCAGGGTGGTACTATAATTGGTTCCGCACGTTGCCTAGAGTTCAGAGAACGGTATGGACGTCTAAAGGCTGCAAAGAATTTGGTGACTCGGGGCATAACAAACTTGGTGGTGATTGGCGGTGATGGTTCATTGACAGGTGCTAACTTATTTCGTTCAGAATGGTCAAGCCTGCTTGAAGAACTGGTGCAGACTGGTGAGTATCACACAGTACTTATGTCAGAAAGAGACTGGTTACATGGGCATTATATGTATACTCTTGTATTGGAGTTCCTCAGAGTATCTGCTCCTACACCTTGTAATACATTTTCATACTTATAAAAGGCTGTGGATTCCTCCAACAAAACATTTTTTCTTCGTTTCTGTATTTCTGTTTGTTGGATGTTTTTTCCCAGATGAAACTGTTGTAGCTCAGTGTGGTGGTGGGTTGGGATCATAGTCAATACTGTTGACTGAGCAGGAGTTGATGAGGAAGTTGGGGTAACATAGAATAACATGTTCAATTTCACAGCAGGGTATGCAATGTAGTATGAAATGATAGTTTAGTTAAGTGATTATAAAGGTTGATACAGCAGTGTAACTTATGAGCAGGTGCCTTGAAGTGGGAGAACTCTGAATGGCTGTATAAAATGATGTTAACTAGAGCAAAAACCAATATTGAGATCCAGACTGATACAGACCAATACTGACTTAGGAGTTTTTAGTTGACCTTGGCAGTAATTTGCATTGGTGAAAGCTGACTACTCCTTGTTTATGACCAATAACTGAGGTGTTCCCCTTAAAAATACAGGAGGCTGAAGTGCAGTTGTGTTTTGTGCATATGCAGTAATGCAGTTCCCCCCCCTCACTAGTATTGTGTTTGGTTAGAGCTGTTCATTAATTTAACGTAGGCTTTTCATACGTGGAACACCTATCAAATGGCAACCTGTGGAAAGAAGGTCCTACAGGGATAGAGGCTTGTGTTTTTGATAGGTTCTGTTTGTTCTGACTCTACTATTATCATGAGTGTTGAGGGACTCTGCCCCAGCTATGCAGGTCAAATTTATTTTTTTGAGTACATGACAGTAATAGTGAGAAGTTCATTGGGCCATTCTAGCATCCTGTTTGAAGAATACAATTCTGGGCATGTCCTGAAGACCCATGTGAATTACAAGGTGTGGTTGTGAAGACACTGTCATTTGTGGCAACATTTGGTTGTGGACTGATGAAGCTAGGGTTTGATTTTGCTGGTGTTAATCACCATATTTGATCATTGACCATCCAAGCTGGGAGAGGATTTTGTATATTTTAATGAAAGTTGCCCCCCAGACTCCTCAACAGTTCCATCTTTCACACCAAAAATATAAAAATACAGAACACTTATCATGTGTTACCTATCTTTAATATTTATACAAGACAATAGTAGTAGTAGTAGTAGTAAAGGTAAAGCAATCCCATTACAGGCCTGGACAGGCCTTCGGTGTTCCAGGAGGTTGAGGCTTGCAATTTCAAGACAATCGGCACGTGAAGATGGTAAGGTTGTCAGCCGTACATGCTGGCTGCCTTTACCCCCCAGGAAATATACCTGGTATTCATTTCTGCTAGAGGCTTAGTTAACCCCAGGGCCATAGTGCAGCCAGAAGGATTATGTCAATGAAAAATTGCAATGAGTGGTAGTAGTAGTAGTAGTAGTAGTGAAAAATAATTATATAGATGTATGACATGTATTGTTACATCTTACCTGAAATCGCAATAGTCATAATTGCAGTTGCAGTGTGTAACAAAACCACTTCTGGTGGAGATTGCCCCTCATATCACAACACATGGAGAAGTGACTGAATAATGTGTGGATAGCAATTTGTAATGGCAGAGAACACAGTGGTTTGTCTGATGTTTGATGGCATGTGCTTGCTGCATATGTCACCAGCACTCCTTAAACATTACATCTTCATGTGACTCAATTTCCAGTAGCATTGCTGCAACTTGTTTGACTGACTGGTCTTAGAATAAATGGCACCACAACATTCCCTCCCCCCAGTCAATTTTGCAGCATCAACAGTTTGTATGTTCGGTGATGACTCACTTTACTGTATGACTGAACTGACAGCATTGATGACAATAAGAATAATATTAATAATATAATAATTTTATTTTGTCCTGTTTAGAGGTTTATATTTACTTTCTTAACTGACAGTAAAGCAGACCCAGGTTCTCACTGCCCACATCAGATTTCTGTTGCATCCTTTTATTTCCCATGCACACCAAAAATCCTCTTTGTGTCTTTCATGCATGTTCCATCTGTAGTCTTGCCCACTGTGCATTAGCCATGAGTTACATCATCTCACTGCTCTATCTAAGCTATGTTTATGTAATGGCCACTGTTTCACATGGCGTACTGTTCTTGGACTACCCTGTTTTTGGGAGGCAATACATTCCTCTAGAACAATGTGTCTTATATACCAGTGTCATTTCCCAGAAGACTGGTATCTTTATCAGTATCATGAGAAATGAGAACAGTGCAGGAGTAACTGAATTACTCTGTTTCTAGCATATCTTGCCATTACAGTCTCATCAGATTTGGCTATAATGGTAACATTTCTGACTTGTATCAGGAGATGTCTAGTTCAAACTCAGACAGGGCACTATCTCTTGCTTGATGGGTTTGGTGTCTGACCAAGCAAATTCTGGGATAGTGCCATGAAGTTGGGATTCCCTATTGGTTATTTCTAGTAAAACTTACATAATCATTTTCTCTTGTCACAGGACTCATAATTGGCTTCTCATCAGCAGTCTTATTTTAGCACTGTTAAATAATATCTTAACTTACTTTAATGTTACTTATTCCATGCTTTGTGATTAAATTCCTCATTTATGAAACCAACCAATATCTGACATACACAACAACACAAACTTTTGTTTACTCTTATAGGTTTCAGCAGAATTCCTCCTTCTTCAGGGAGGCTATACACCAGTGTTCAAAACTCAATAGTGTATAATTCCGTATGGTAGTATTAAATATTATATTATAGTGATTTCTGCAGCTGAATTAAAAAGTATAAGATATTTTAATGTGTGGTTAAAATTCTATATGCTTGGTGTGTAATTGTAGGTATTACCATTGTATACAAACATCCAATTGTATTCTTCATTCATTATGGATTTTGGCCCTGTATTGTGTGTTGTTGTGTTATATGTAGGAGGTAACAAGTTACCTCCTACACACATCAAAAATTGGTTGTATGCGTGTGTTGATTTTGTAAATAAAACACACATTCTTACTGCATGGACTGAGCAGCATTAAGATAGTAAGTGTCCAACAAGCAGAGGTAGTTTATAACTATAAAAACACCAAAGAACGGTTATTTGAAATTAACACAGGAATATGGTTCAATAAGATCTGTAGGATTAACCACATAACTCACAGATCCATACACATCAATACCAATTTTAGATGTTTATATGGTGCTGCCTGTGATAAGCAGGTCCCTGTCACCATGGGATGGTGTGTCCTCAGGTTGTGGATGGAGGAATGACCTACAGTATAGAAGGTGGCTGTGAATGTATTGAATAAGCAGTCGTGGATGGCAGACAACAGGTGGTCTTCCAGCTTGGGGGTTTGGGTGAGGTGCTAACAACTCTTCAGCATAAAATTGGCCTTGTTATGAAAACACATACTTTTGCCTTGGGCCTGGAACATGAGATTGGGTACATGGAATGTTAGGAACCTGCATAGGTCAGGGTCACAACAGCTGCCTGGGAATTAGCGTGGTATAAATTAGATGTAGTGGGTGTACAGGAGGTAAGGGGGTACACAGGGGCACTTTAGGAGCAGGGGATTATATTTTTTTCTTTGGAAAAGGAAACAAAAGCATCAATTTGGAACAGGATTTTGCACACCATAGAATAGTATCAGCAGTTAAGAGAGCAGAATTTATTAGTGGTAGGATCTCATATATAGTTCTGAGAGATCACTGGTGTAATATCATTGCCTATTAGTAATATAATAAAGGATGAGAGGGTGATTTGGTTACAGACTACCACAGTATTTTAGCTAGGTGGAGGAACCATTTCTCTCAGCTATTGAATGTAAATGGGGTTAGTGTTGGTAGCCAGACAGAAATACATACAGTATGGCAACTAATGCATGAGCCAAGTGCCTTTGGGGTTGAAATGGCTATTGAAAAGCAAGAAAGAGACAAATCACTAGGTATTGATCAATCCCAGCAGAACTGATTTAAAGAGGGGAGTAGGACAACTCGCTCTGAGATACATGAATTTATTTATTCTATTTGGAAGGAGGAATTGCCTGAGCAGCAGAAGGAGCTGATCATTGCATCTATTTATAAGAGGGGTGGTTTGTAGTAATTATAGAGGCTTATTACTTTTGTCAAGTACATACAAAAGTTTAGCCAACATCCTGCTCTCAAAGTTAAATCCATGTGTGGGGATCATCAGCGTGGATTTCTGTGCAACTAGTCAACTACTGATCATGTATTCTTCATTTGTCAAATACTTGAGAAAAAAAGGGAATGAAAAACAGCAGTGTGTCAGCTATTTATAGACTTCAAGAAAGCATATGAGTCTTCTCTCAACTTGTGCACGGGATGGCCACCTACAGGTGTGATGATACCAGGTGCTGTATAATACAATTTTGACCTCCTGATGATGAGCACATAGTGCTCAAAACATGTACAGGCATATATAATAAACTTATTACAAAACAAGATTTTGTGCATTAAGTTGGTTAATTACTAAGATTTTACTGAGATGCATGGTCAGCAAAACATCAAAAGCATATGATTCAGTTAGGAGGGAGGTCTTGTTTAATGTTCTAATTGAGTTTGGTATCTCCATGAAACTGCTAAGGCTAATAAAAATGTGTCTGAATGAAACCTCTAGCAGAGTTTGGGAAGGGAAGCATTTGCCTGACAAGTTTCCTCTTAGGAATGGTTTGAAGAAAGGAGTTGCTTTATCACCATTCCTTTTAAACTTTGCTTTAGGGTATGCCATTAGGATAGTTCAGGTAAACCAGGATGGCTTGAAATTAATGCTTAACCCACTAACGTCCACTATAGTAGCATCTCCTAGCAATGCCAGAAATGCTAACGTCTGCTTTCGGACGACCTTTGTTTGGCAACACTGACACCCCTCTCTATCTATCTGACTGCACAATGTCTTAACACTGAATCAATCATGAAAGCAGTCCTGTGTCATATTTGTGTGTAAACACTTAGCTACCAAAGAGACCCTAATTAGCCATGAATGCATAAGTGTCATAAGTCTAAAAAACGTACTGTGCAGTTTGTTATGTCTTGCATTTAGTAAATGGACTAGAATGTTTTGGCAATAAAACTTTCGGGTATTAGTAACAGGTTGCTGAGTAATGGTTCTTAGGTGGGGAAAGGGAACATTATACCTGATCCATGCATTATACTACCAAGTAGCTTGAAGAAGTTAGACTTCTTTCAGCAGAGATTCTGCTGTTTGACGCGTTAGCTGTGCGGAAGTTTTGTTGAAAATGCAACATTGCGATATTTCATGTTCGAAACGGGCTTGTCTATGAAAGAAATACGAGATATTGTAGTGGGTTCAGACAGCGACGAGGATAAATATTACCCATCACAAGAGTCGGGGGACAAAGAGGAGCCACACCCACCTTCATGACGGTCTTCCATTTCACAGCCTTCAAGTCCAGATTATTCTGCCAGCAGCTCTGAGGATGAGGATCGTTTGGCAATGTGGCAGGTCAACAGCCACAACCCTCTCAGTGGACATTGCCCCCAAAACCCCGAAGGCGTGTAGTGCACGCCCTTATTGGGGCCCCCTTATCAGAGAGAGATGCTGGCACGGGCTGAGCATGAGCCACGACCATTCATGCCTGTAGGGAGACCAGCCCAAGCTTCTACTAACATCTGAAGATTGGACACGAGTTTCAATAGCACTGGCCTGGCCACAATCACATGAAATGCCGATGTTGTGTGTGTTGGGCAGGGGGCGTGAAGCGGACGGTGATATTCAGATGTGTCAAGTGTGATGTAGCGCTTTGTGTTGACGGAAACTGTTGTCAGGATTATCACACAAAGACCACCTTATAAGACATCTATTTGTCCGTCCTCCATACAAACAGTGAAGCCTTGACCACAATATAAGTAAAAGAACATGGATATTTACAAGTTTTTTTCAGAAACAATTCTTCTTCATTACCCGATAAGGATATTACAGCATTTGAAGGCACACCGAGCAATATCTGTTTCCTTTCCCACAAAATGCTTTTTGTTTCACAAATTTATCCTGCACAGTTCTCGAAATATTCAGGTTTTTCGAAAATCATGCGCAAAATTTAAATACCCCACAGAATAATTCGGCGATCTGGGACTTACAGTTGGGATTTAACTTGGCCTTTAAAGGGTTAAATGGTACACATTGGCTTCTAGTTTATGCTAATGATGATAATGTATTGGGTTGAAGCATTACATACTCTTAAAAAAACAGAGGCTGTAGTAGCTGCTAGTAAGGAGAGTGAACTAGACACAGTATGCTGATAAAACTAAGAACATGTTCATGTCTCAATCAGAATGCAGGGGAAGTCACATTGTAAAGATTGTTAATAGTTCCTTTGAAAGGGTCGAACTGTTCAGATGTTTGGGAATAACCCTAACGAACTGAAATCCTGTTCAGGAAGAAATTGAGACCAGATTGAAGCCAGGGAATTCTTGCTATCATTCAGTGCAGAATCTTTTGTCTTCCAGTTTGCCATCCAAAAATGTAAAGTTTAAGACATACAGAACTATAATTTTGCCTCTTGTTTGTTTTTTCTGTGAAACTTGGTCTCTCACGTTGGGGGAGCATCACAGGCTGAGGGTGTTTGAGAATAGGACTCTGAGGAGGATATTTAAGAGGAATGAGATGACAGGAGAATGGAGAAGACTACATAACAAGGAGCTTAATGATCTGTACTCCACCAAATATTCAGGTGATCAAAACAAGAAGAATGAGATAAGCAGGCCTGTAGCCTGGATGGGGTAGTTTAGAGGTGCTTACAGAACTTCAGTGGGGAAACCTAAGGGAAAGAGACCACTTGGAAGATCCAAGCTTTGGTAGGAAAATAGTATTAAAATCAACCTTCAAGCGGTGGGATGGGGGGCCATGGACTGATTGATCTGTTGCAGGATAGGGACAGGTGGCGGTCTGTTATAAACATGGTAATGAACAGTCTGGTTTCATAAAAAGTGGGGTATTTCTTGACTGCTTAGCTTTTCAAGAAGGACTCTGCTCCATGGGGTAAGTAAATTTGCTGCTTCAAATTCTGCAACAGTACTTCAAATATAGAGATTTTGAACTGTGCATGTATTGTTTTACTGGGATGTATTGCTTCCAGCTTCACGTAAATTTTGCTGCAGGTATCACTATGATACAGATGTGTATTACTGCTGTAATTGTATCTTATTTAACACATTTTATATAACCTGATGTGTTGTATATACTCCCTGATGATGAGATGTAATTGCTGAAACATGTATGAGGAATAGAAATTGTACTGCTGTGTGTATGGTGTGCACATGCTGGTTTTTTATATAAAACACATTCTCAGTGCACAGAATGAACAGTTTTAAGCTACAGTTTCGAGTTACTTATTCATTGAAAATTTATTTGAAGTTGAACTGTAAGAAACAAACAGACAACAAATAAATGAACAAATTAACTGACTGGTTGACTGAGTTACTATCTAACTAACTGACTGACTGACTGACTGGCTGGCTTACTGAATGTTAGACTGACTTCATAGGGCGGAGTCCTTCTTGAGAAGCTAATAGGTCCTCAGCTAGTCAAGAAATTCCCTACAGTTTATGGTACTCAAAAGTTCATTACCACCTTCACAAGAGCCTTTCACCTCTCCCTATCCTGAGCCAGATCAATTCAATCCATGTCCCCCAATCCCAGTTCTTGAATGTTATCCTCCCATCTGTGCTTATGTTTCCAAGTTGTCTCTTTCCCTCAGTTCTTCCCTCTAAAACCCTGTATGCACTTTTCCCATCCCCCAAAGTGCTACATGCTTCACCCATTTCATTCTTCTTGATTTGATCACCCAGATAATAGTGTATGAAGAGTACAGATTATAAAGCTCCTCATTGTGCATTCTTTTCCACTCCTGTGCTAGCTTATTCCTCTTAGGACCAAATATCTTCCTCAGTACCCTATTGTCGAGCATCCTCAGCCTATGTTCCTCCCTGATTGTGAGAGACCACTTCTCACACCCATAAAAAACAACCAACAAAACTGTATTTCTGTATGTTTTAATCTTCATATTCTTGAAGAGCAAACTGGAGTAAGAAGAATTTAATGATAGCAGGCATTCCATGACTGCAATTGCCTCTTAATTCCTTCATGAATACAGTTCAAGTTGAATTGTAAGGTAACCGAATAATAAAGTTTGTCAATTTTAGGTCAGATAACGAAGGATCAGCAGACAAAGTTTGCTCATCTGCATATTGCGGGCATGGTTGGTTCTATAGACAATGATTTCTGTGGTACTGACATGACAATTGGCACGGACTCTGCTTTGCATCGCATCACTGAAGCAATTGACGCAATTGCTTCTACTGCATATTCCCATCAACGCACATTTATTATGGAAGTGATGGGTAGGCACTGTGGGTAAGTACTGATGGTAGAGCACATTGGAGTATGTGAAATTTATGTACCCATACTGTCAGAATGTGTGTGTGTGTGTGTGTGTTATTTGTATCCATTCAATATTTGTTGTAGGGGGTGAGAAGTGTTCTGTTACAGATGTGCCCCTTGGAAATATTGTGAAATTATAGGAATTTAAGGAGCTGGGATAGCATCCTGCATATTGACTGGGTTGTGGACTGGATGACTCATTTCTGGTGGGTGGCAAGTGATTGGTTCCTTCTTCAACATGTTTAAACTGGCTCTGGGGCACACCCAGCCTCCTTATTTTGGGTACTGTGGGTTCCTTCTCTAGGGATAAAGCAATCAGTGTATGAATCTGATCACTGACCTTTACTAGTGGTGAGGTTATGAATGAGTGGAGCTACATCTCCACTGCCTCAGATTCCTGTACTTTACCTTTGTAGTAGTGTAGCTTTTATTGATCACAGTAGGAATGGGAATTTGTGCAACTTATTATACCAGTTGCCAAGTAATGAAGACAGAGATTGTTAACCCAGCTACCAGATCAGTGAAACTCCTCTTTAACTATTAGCTGACTGTGTTAACACTTTGCCTTGGGGCTGCATGTAAAGACGTTATTGATGGGTCATGTGTTTTGACATTTTCAAACACAATGTCCTATATGTGCATTTGTGAGCTGTTCTGTATCACTATGTCATGGTTATCAACACCTTGAAACAGGATGGTTGTGTCTCAAGTTACAAACATGCGGACCCTTCCTGACCCCACATTCTTATTACCATACAATTGCAACAAATCAACCATAGATTCATCTACACCTCTTTGTTTTTTTCTTTTTTTTTGGTCACTGCCTTCAGTAGAAACCATGATGGCTGTGCACAGGAGTGTTATGAAAGATGACGATATTTTGTGTGAGTTGTGTGCGGATACATATTCTGATGTCTGAGGACTGTGAAGCTGAAATTATAGATGGTGATAATGAGGTCCTCACAACCTCTCCTTGTAAACAATTTCAGTCTGTCCCTTAGTTTTTACTAGTGACAGTGGCAGGTACAGTAAGAGGAAGAAAGTAGAGTACCAGGTAGCTCTAATGATAAAACAAACCATGGAACACAAGATGCAGGGAGGCTATTCAAAATACAGTCTGTATATGAATATTTTCTACAGAAATTCCTTTCAGTTTACTACACAAAAGACTCACTGGATGAACCACAACCCCATGGCAGGGTCACCTGAAATTTAGGATGTGCTATTCAGGGAAAATAAAATATGGAGTGCTGGTCAGAATGGTGTGTGAGGCAGTATCAGGTTATTTCTTTAAGATGAAGATACGCACAGCCAAGGGGCTAAAGTTGGAGGACACAGTTTTATCAGTTTTAGACAGAAACTTAAGCCAGAATCATCACATCTGTCAAGCAAGTGTGAGATCAGCTGAAATATTGTTAGGCAGATAGGTGAGAGTTTGTGGCTCTGTGAGGACTAATAAGGGGCATTCCCCCTGACCTAGAATGTGTAGCCAACAACTTGGAAACAGGGCAGTAAGCATTCAGGAGGAAAAGTGATGTAATAGTCCGAGTGCAGGCAGACAGAAGACTTGAGCGAATGGAAAGCACAATCCATGTTGCAACAGTAGTGAACACAGGAAGGAAAAACATAAGGACAGACTTCAAAATAAAGAAACATAATTCTGTTTTTCAATGCAGTAAATTCATGATGAATGTAGATACTGCAGACAAGTACCACAGTTTTCACTCAGATATGGGGAAACTGTCAAATGGCTGAATGTATCTGCTAATCTGCATTTTTGTGTACAAAACACTAAACACAAACGAGAAATAATATACAAGAACCTCCTGCAAGAGATAACAGGTTTCCGGGTATCAGAAGTCCAGTATGAAAGTAGTCGAGTTTTGATGAATAGCAATTGCCAGAGAAACAACCAACACCAGTGGGGCTTAAACATGACTCCCAGGCACACTCTCCAGGGATTTTAGCAAACACAAGCTGGCCAAAATTGTTGCTGATGGGGAGGGCAAGTAGTGTCATGTCAGACAGTGTAAAGTGCGAGCTTAACATGAGAAGTGAAACAAAATGCATTTATAAATTGTGCATTGTTCCACTTTACAAATGGTCAGTTTGAGAAGTACCACTCAGTTTAGAAACTGTTAGACTGTCTACATGCAGTTTCCTCAGTACTGGGCTCAGGGTTTCATCAGTACATTCAAATTGTAAGTAAGAAAATAATGAGGGTTTGAAAATTTGAATTGTTTAAAATAGCCAGGAACTTGGGGTATTTAATTAAAGGGCCATCTGGTTGGTAGAGTGTTAAATGCAGGAGCTTTCTTCCAAGCTAGAGTTTTATGATGATGATAAATGTCTGAAATGCTGCATGTCAGAAAATAATTGTGCTTATTGCATTTTTAGAGCTGTAAGGGGCACATAAGAACTCAGTTTTCAAGAATGAAATTGTTTAACAGTGTATGAAATTTTTATGTAATCGGCCTGTACACTTAATATTAGTCTTCATTTTTTAACAGTTCCTTTTATTGTTTTTAATGTGTTATGAAAAAATTGCTGATATCCATCCTTAAAATATTCTGGTAACTTATACTAACAACTGCACAGCACCAACCATAATACATGTAAAACTTGCTACTACCAAGCAAGTGACTAAAATTGGCTACATTTTATGTAGGAATGGAGGAGATTCAAGAGTAATTTTCTGCGGAAGTGCAGTGTAAGTTACATCCATTTTCCCCCTCTACATTGTTTTTCTGCAAGTGTTATTCATTTATTGTAGTCCCTATAAATGTGAAGCCTTTAAAACCTTTCTGCAGCTGTTGTTTTCCCACTGTTATTGTTTCCTTTTTGTATGGTCTGTTGAGAAACAATGGATAGAAGTTTCGCTGTACTGACAAATGTGTGTGATCCGCTACAAAAAAGTATCTTTTGCAGTGAGCTTGTAAATGCTCTAAAACTGAATTTATTCAAGACTGTAGGGGACTAAGTGGACATGATAGTGCACAGTTACGTGGTACAGTGACAGAAATGAAAGTGGACAGGAAACTGTTTCTCACCCCTTGACTTGATTTTGAGCACCTTTTTCCTTTTGATGTCTGTGGTACCAAAATGACTATCAGATATTTGTTAACGTCTTCTCATGTGGACTCAATCAATGAGGGTGGGAGTTAACCTAACCCACGTCAGCTGCACAGGCCATTTATTTTGGAGGAATATTCTACTTACAATGTAAAGTTCAATGTGTCCCTCTTCATGTATATCTGTAGAGGCAGTATGTCCGCACATTCTTAACCTTGGCACTAGATAGAAGTAAAGGGTCAGCCACATGCTACTGTACCCCTGAGAATGAACCCAAGTACCTGTTAAATAGGAATAAGGGTTAAGGAATTAAAAAAAAAAACAGAATACCACTGAAGTGTTTACCAAATGAAAGCTGTGAAGTGGTGTCACTGGACCAAATTTTTTGGAATCAGAAAATATCTGACCAAACGGGTGTGTAACCGAAAAGATGTGTTTTCCTGTGTTGTGTGCTGCTTAGTAAGCTGACAGCATCCTGTGTGCAAATCATAAGGACAGCCACAAGTAAATTATAAAGACCATAGTGTGGCTGGGCAGGATTGGAAACATTAACAAATCTGTGAGGAATGTTTTTTTTTTTTTCGTAAATGGAAGTTTGCACTCCACGAGTTATACAAAATTATATGAAGGAAATGTTTGTTTTCTAATAAGACATACTGAATATACTTGGGCTGATCATTTGATTCTGGGACTGATTTTTCTTTTCCGGGAAACTATAACACGTAGTGAAATTGCAACAGAGTAGGACACGTGGCAACTTTGTACAAGTGTATGTGCAAAACCGGAGGTCGGTATCTCCTCACATTCGCTCTGTGGGGGCCCTTGGGTGAACGTCTACAACAGTGTGCATTGCATTTCATGATGGAAGAGAAATTGCAGCAGCGTGTGTGCATTGATTTCTGTTTCCGTCTGGGGAAAACTGGTGCTGAAACGTACGAAATGCTGCAAGCAGCTTTTGGAGGGTCCTGCCTATGTTGATCGAAGACATTTGAGTGGTATTTCCGTTTCAAAAGTGGACGCTGATCCTTTGAAGACGACCCCCATCCAGGCAGGCCTTCCACCTCCCACACCGAGGAGACTGTGGCACGTGTGTGAGAAATCATTCGTGCTGACCGACGTCTGACTATCAGAGAGGTTGCAGAGGAAGCTAGAATAGCATTCGGTATGTGCCAGAAAATTCTAACTGAAGATTTGCGAATGAGACGTGTGACAGCGAAATTTGTGCCCTGTCTCCTAAGGGCAGAACAGAAGGACGATTGCATGTCAGTTTGCACTGACCTCCGTGATCGAGCCCAAAACGATCCCAACTTCATGTCCTCGGTAGTCACTGGTGACAAATGCTGGGTTTACGGGTATGACCTTGAAACAAAGCAAATGTCCTCCCAGTGGAGCACATCATCATTTCCTCGACCGAAGAAAGCGCGTCAGGTGAAGTCCAATATCAAGACCATGTTGATTGCATTCTTTGACATTGATGGGCTGGTTCATCATGAGTTCGTCCCTACAGGACAGACGGTAAATAAGGAATTCTACAAAACAGTCCTGCAATGCCTCCACGACGCTGTGCACAGACATCGCCCTGAGAAGTGGTGCTCCGGTAACTGGATCCTGCACCATGACAACGCCCCTGCCCACAGGGCTGTCACCACAAATGAATTTCTGGCGAAACACAACATTCCGTCGCTCCCACAACCTCCCTAATCCCCTGACCTTGCTCCGTGTGACTTCTTCTTCTTCCCACAACTGAAGAAAACAATGAAAGATCGCCGATTCGATTATGTTGAAAATATTCAAGCCAATGCGATGAGACAGCTAAGGGCTATTACAAAAAGTGACTACCAGAGTTGCTTTCGTCAGTGGCAGGAGCGCTGGAATAAGTGCATACAAGCACAAGGACACTATTTCGAAGGAGACAAGACCAACTAGCTGTTAAGTCTACTCATTCACTCACAAAAAAGTCTGTCCCGGAATTAAATGATCAGCCCACGTAATTATGATGAAATGGCCTTATTAGATAAGTAATCATAGAAACTTACTGCAAAAAAGAATACCTACACATAATTCATAATAAGTAATTAATTTATGAAACATTTAGTAATACGAGTAAACATGGCTATCTGCAAATGCTTCTAATAGGGAGAGACATGAATATCATGACGGCTGGGATCAGCCTGAGCTTACAATTGCGTACCATCGCCTGAAATATTGAACAGAGCTTACAGACATCTGTATATTGAGATATAAACAACAGAATAGTCTACCTTGCTCTGTCTAACTATGTGGAGACACCACCTTCCATCAGTTTAACTGTATTTGTTTTAGCCTAAATTTTAAGTCATGAGAGAAGCAACATGCGAAAAATATGAACTGTAACACAGTTGTAAAAAGTGAGATCTTATTGTAGCAAATGCAATTGTGTATCTTCGTAAGTGTTCTATCAAGGATTTGCCTGATGATTACCCTGTCATGTTGACTACTTTACTATAAAAATTACCAAAAATAAAGTTGTGTTAATGGTTTTTACTTAACTAATTATTTGAAAGACAACAAGATGTCTTAACTTAAAAAAAAAAAAATCTGTTTCATTATTGCCATTGTCACTGTTTTGTGTTGATGTTAATTCTGAAGTGATTCCTCTCTTAGCATGAAGATAACAGTAATGACATAGAAGTTTGTGTGTAACTAATTGTAACATTATTAAGAGATGTAAAATTCCTGTAATTAATCTACATTTTATTCCTTTTTAACATTTTAATTGATAACTTTGTATTTTAACTTTATGCACGTCCTTGTCAGCATTTGTTATAAATGTATTCCTTTGTAAATGACCTCCCTGAAAATGGCCTATGGGGGCTGAAATATGTAGCGGGAGCATCACAGAATAACATATTTATGGTTACTCAAGCAATTAGTTGGATTAAATACTATATGGTCAATTGTTTGCATGGAATATGGACCACATTAAATTTGAATCTGTGCATACTAGCTTCAGTAACTTAAGTGCATTGTCATTGAGTTAAGTACTTTCTCTATTATGCACTCAAAGGTTTTTTTTTTTTCAAAAGTAGTTCTGTATTCTTTCTAATAGAGGTATCATGTTATGATGATGATCCCACTAATCATAAACCACATTTCACACTCAGTCTTTGTTATTCAGGGTCTAACCAAATGTACCACATTGACTTGAATGCAAGACAACTCTAAACAAAGATGACCTCCCCAAATAAAACATGTTTGCCAATTGAGAACTTATTTATTATAAGTTAAGATGACTTACAACACCTCCC
>Ga0136643_10003957_pt1 | contig 20192 bp, 10 predicted proteins | sample TergutLab28metaG_FD_96883 | JGI IMG/M metagenome (GOLD analysis project Ga0136643, IMG submission 96883) | Labiotermes labralis P1 segment gut microbial communities from Petit-Saut dam, French Guiana - Lab288 P1 (version 3) (version 3) | ecosystem: Host-associated > Arthropoda: Insects >...
ACAGGCCGAAACATGTAGTTGTTTCCATCACAGTCATTAAATACACCTCAGTGATTAAGTTGTGTTTGACTACATACCTTCTCCTAGTTTCACACACACAACGGGGATGACACACTTCCTAGGATAGCCATCATCAAAGAAAAGGCAAATATCTCGCTCCTACCGAGATAAAAACCCCAGACGATCCAGCCTGTAGCTTAATCACCACCCCTGTTTCCCAATAACAAAATATCTTCGGACTTCTTAGGAAAAAGGTGGGGGCATACACAAATATTTATGAAATGCATCAAGGGTTGTCACAGTATTGAGAAGGAAACACACAGCCATACGCGGGAATGGGACATGCGTACCACTCCGGGGGCCATTGCTAAGGTCCCCAGACTCCAGGGGGTTTTATATTGTTATGCCGCAAGGGCACGTCTTTGCGTGTGTTTACCAACATTCACATCCGACTCACGTGGATGCTTTTGACCTTACGGCGAACGAACACAAAACGTGTGCACTGAATTATAAAGCAACTCTATAATACGATTAATTTCGACTGAGCGTTACGGAGTGCTGAACGTCACGGACAGTGACTCACACCATACATCATCGATTGACAGGACAATTCGTGATTGATACGATTGAAAGAGTGTGAAAGGAAGCGACTATTGACTATTCGAAGCCTCGCTTCGGAATTTTCCTTGGCAGGTGGGGGGGGGGGGGGGGGGGTTCTGAGAGAAGTTGCAGGAAAGACTTCAGACTGTAAAATCTGGCCGAATGTCGAACATGCACCTTCCGAACGTAAACCCACAGTGAGAATTTTGTGATATAGATTACTGCGAACGAACTCCAGTATTATCAAATAATAAATCAAACAGGTACACACTTATGGATGACAGAGATACGTAGATTCTGCTACATGTTTCGAACTTATCGGTCATCCCTGAAGTTGACTGTATTGTCTGACGAATTAAGAAATTAAATCTGACCACTACATTTACAGTGGGACCGCGGTAGCACAGTGGTTAAGGTGCTGTGCTACAAATCGGAAAGTCGCTGGTTCGGTCCCACCTGGTGTCATTGGAATTCTTCATTGACATAAAGTCCTTCCAATCGTTCAGTTCTTCTTAGAATAAGAAATGTTTCAGACAAAAGTTGTAGAATAACTCGAAGCACACATTTTGTGTTCGATAACTATTTTTTTTCGAAAATAGAGTCGTTTATGACATAATATGGAAAAAATAACGTACAGTCGGGCAGGAAAAAAAAAGGGTTACAGACACACACTCAAAATATGTTATATTTATATCTTTTCCACTGCAACAATGGTTATACGAAAGCGCCTCCGTGTTACGTTACACACACACACACACACACACACACATATTGCCTTTCTTTCTTTATGCTTGTTACGCGATATTTCTGCTTCAAAGGTTTACAAACTTTCTAATATTGCGTTATTTGCACTGCCATTTTACGCGTGTCCAACGTTAAATGCGTACAAAACAGAACATGTCCAAACAAAGTGAATTATACGTGATTATACTGAAAGACCACGCCCATTTGCAAATGTCTACGCGCCAAACGTAAGCTTCCCCTCCACCCTCTACGCTACAGTCATAAGAAAAACACGTTTTCCGAAACGCCCCGTAATGAAGTGTTAACGATAAGTACATGCGGCATCAAATTGAAGGCACTGGATTACCACGAACTGCGCCTTATACGTTTATCGATAATTTGTTTTACTTGGTCCGACGTCGCCACCTGTTGTATCGCCAATAGATAAGGAACAAGGCACCGTCCGTGTTGTTTCACAATAATTGTGGGAAAGTTTCCTTATCATCCGACAACGTTGGCTTCTTACAAGTTGTTCAGCGCCCATTCGAAACTTTGTAAATGCGTGCCTTCAGCCCGTTTTAAAGATCCACCTGTTTTAACCCTTCACAGACGAAGCGCAGACTGCTTTATGTAAAGACCCAGTCCGTACCGCGCTGTAAACACTTTTCATCTCGGTTATAAAAACCAATCAGTTTATGCTGTAAGTGGCACAAGTCGCTGTTTGTTCTCACACAAATACAAAACACATAAATACAGTGTGGACAGAGCGTACAGTTGTTGAATGTTAAACTTGTTGGTGCAGCACGTGACCAGTAGGCTTTAAAAGGTTAACAGACTCTGCCCGCTGCATAGGATTACCCACACATCCACAAACTGCAGGCGGCCACTGTGCGTGTTGGCGCAACGGTATTGCGTCCGTAAGGGCGGTCATTCAAGTCCACAGTCTTAAGATGTCGATAGTCTTGTGTACACTAGCGACGTGTCGTATATAAGCTACAGGGTCTTTCTTTTATCGTCTCATCAGAGCAAGACAGTTCTGTCACACAAAATATCCCGTATCAGCTGCCAGTGTTCAGGAAAAAGACAAAAGAATCGAGCTGTACAAAAATTTTTTTACGTTTTTCAGTTGTGGGTCGGAAGAGGTCAGTCGGTATAGCGACTCGCTACTCCCTGGACAGTCCGGGGATCGATTCCCAGTGGGAGTGGCGAGATTTCCGCACTCGTCCATGCCGGCCTTGGGGCCCTCTCAACATCCTATACAACGGGTACCGGGTCTCTTTGCCGGGGGTAATGCGGACGGGGCGTGGTGTTGACCACCTCCACCCTCCATCTGGGCCTTCGCGGCATGATCTACGGTGAACTTTATCTGTCACATATTTCAGTCAATACAATGAATATATGTACGTACATTATTTTATAACATAGATTTACTACATGTTTCGGCAGCAGCTGCAATTGTCAAGCAAAACATCTCTCTAAAATCTGTGGCGGTAGCAAAGGTAGATCCAGGCCAAATGTAAACTTCACCCTGAAATAGCCCACGAAGGCCCAGAGGTGGACTAAAGGTATGGCTCTACTCTTCCTTTAACCTTGGCGCTAGACGGGGATGAATGGTCAACGCCACGCCTTGTCGCTTTACCCCATGGAAAGAGATCCGGTACCCATTGTTCAGGAGGCTGGGTGGGCCCCAGGGCCGGTCTGGACGGGTGCGGAAAATCTTGCCCCCCCACCGGGATTCGATCCCCGGACCGTCCAAATCGTAGCGAGTCGCTTTACAGACTGAGCTATCCCGGCCCATAAAAGATTAAAAAAGACGAAATACAGTTCTAGTTCGGTGTTTGCGCTTCTGCGTTTTGTGTAGGGCCTACACGTCACCTGTTTGTCCCTGATGTGTGAAGCTCACAGGCAGCCCATTTCTTTCCACGTTGAGGTGGCCCAGCACTAAGCAACCGCTGCTGTGTGTGGTGAGGTGCACAGTATGGCGTTGTTCTGTTACACATTTGTGGTGATGTGAACCGTTGTACGTTGTTTACCTTTCGAAATTTCATTACCGACAGCCTTTATTTGCAGACGTTGTTTATCATTTTCCACGCGATAGTTCGTAAGCCTCCACAGAAATGCTATACATCTCCTTCAGTGCAACAATCTTTCAGAATACCATTATTTAGTTATTCAAATATTTCCATTTTCAAGAAAGCTGGAATCTGACTTAATGCCAAAGACAAAACGATTGTTCAAAAAATTGATTTCCTTTTTTTTTTTTTGTCCTCTTGTAAAAATCTCCGAATTTTGAATTAAACTTGTTTTAGATTTGATAGATGAAGCTAACGAACTGATGATTCAGCATCTTCACATCACCTGGTCAGCTGAAAGATTCGGAAACAGTTTTGGAACATGCAACGTGGCCGAGACTGTTTCACAGGTCTGCTCACTTCGTATCGAGCATGTAACACAGCAGCTCTACCGTTTCTTTGACATTTCAAATATTCAGGTTATCAAGACAAGCAGTTTTGTCCAACAAATGCGACAGCCATGACCCACTTCTTATCAGATAATTCTGGTATAGTCCTACATTTTCTGTCACGAAAACACATATTCCATTTCGCAAATAAAAATCGTACTTAACACTGCACCTCCATTCAGCCATTCCACTGCCAAGTAGGAGATAGTATCGTCATGTTCCAAATCTAATTCTCGCACAATATGTTGAAATATCGGTAGCTTGGCCCTTTGTCGATTGTAGCCCACTGTAACAACCATGGTGTCCATAACCTCTTTAATTTCAATGACAAGAGCAGGAAGGCTGGCACTTTAATACAGTTTGTCTTATCTAAACAGACGTATTCCGTTACAGCCAATAAGTAAAGCTTAACAGATTCAGTCTGTATACGGCCTGAGTTTCTGTATTGTTTTACATTTTTCTTCCTCCATTTTCCGGTTAATGGATAATAATTTCTCATTTCATATCAGGCGTCTGCAGGCCGAGGTTTTCTGACCCCCTAAAATAGATTTTGTTTTGTCCGAATGGTTTTCCGCTACAGTCTAGTCTCGGAACGACGCTTGGATGAACGTAAAACCGTACATTGACTGTAACTTACTGACGAAAATATTTATTTACAAAATCCCCTTCACAGGCATTTACCTAATCAAGATATCCTCTCTACATATAACGAAACTCTAAGCCTTAACATCGTACTGACAAAACCGGCCATTTGAATGCAGTCTACCGCCCGATATCCACCTTCCTTAACATCTACTTTGACATAGCTGGGGAGATGGTCTCGGGGTAACACGATGGACACCCATTCACAAGGTTCTGAATTCGGTCCTGGGCCGACTACGTGCGGTTTATCTCCTCAGACTACACTGGAACATTCACCTTTCATACAGCATCTCCATGAATGTTAAAAATTATAACCTCCCCCCCCCCCTTAAGCTGTAATCCCGTCTTCTGGTCATTGTTCTCCTGACCACGTATCATTGAGGGTAACATAACCACCGTTTCGATACTGCAGCTCATTCCACGCCCGTGGTCGCATGCAAACTCGACTAGTATCATATAGGTCCATAATGGGGCTACAGCTGTCACAGTCTGAAATATCAAGCGATTTCTTACACCCACAATACAGTAGGCCTCATTACCAATATTTTATCGCATCAAGCCAGAAACCTTCCTTTATGTAGTGACGGCTGAGATGTCTGTCACCCCGACATACTCGCATGTGTTTCACAATATAGTAATCTATTTTCGCCTTCGCTGTGAGTCATCCATCGTCGGTGTTAGGGGGATATGGCTGCAAATCATGTTTTATTTTTCATTTTGACAGGTTTCATCAGCCTTACATGTCATTTACTTGTGCAGAACACAAACTGAATTCTTGCGCACAAGATAGTTATATTATAGTATTCTGAAATTAATTTAAAAAGGGAAAACGCGTGTATACCTAGGTATAATTACACAACGTGTGAGCAACCTACCTTAATCACGAGTTTAAAAACAGGACAGAGGCAGCTGAAGTCATTGTAGATGGCACCAGAAGCAAAACAAGCTGGATGCTACGTTGGCTCAGTTGGCAAAGTAGTTGGTTCCCTCGCGTTCATTCCTGTAACATGGTAACGACTTAGCAACAATGTTTGGGCAAATAAACCCTGCCTAAAATTCTATTTACACGTCACCTGAAAGTCAAGAACATTTTCAACGAAATGTTCTAAGAAATTTATGGGCACTATAGCCAGAAATATAAACCATTAGGCTAATATATTATTACTTATTTTAACACTACGTATATTTGTAGAATAACTTATAATCTATGCAGTCATAAAACCAAATATCTCGTTCGCGTGTAGCGTTCAGTGATGGGTACTAAATAATTAACTAAACAAAATGGAGAAGGGAGTCGTGTTCTGCCTCCGGGTGCTACCCCAACATCACGTGGAATGACTGACAAAAACCACGCAAATCATCGGCCTAGACTGTGAGTGTTCTGGCAGAGATCCGTATCGGCCGCCTCCAAGGGCGATTTCGGGTGATCAACGTGCTGGGTTTTAGCAATGATAGTTAAATCAAACGTTGACTGTCATTTTTAGAAATTAGACCGTAACCAGTGAATAAAAAAACCAAGGTGACTTCTCTTTTGAAAAAATGTTGTTCTCATATAAGTAGTCCAACATGACAGACTAAAGTATTTAGGCATAACCCTGCTGTTCGTTTATGATTGTCAAATTGTGTAGAATTCTGTGTAGGAAATCCACATCTCACGCTGCACGGTGTAAGCACAATCTGCTTAAAAATTTCTGCGTTGCCGTATATGGAGCAGTCTAAACACATTTCAGGCTTGGGTGTGTTGATCCTAATGTAATCCATCTTTCCACATTTGACCCCCAGACCAGCTCATAATTTAAACGCATGACTCTTCCCGCTGTTGTACCTTGCAACACACAAATCTAAGTACGTGTGCCGTTCTACGTGCCACTACGTAAGTGGCGCGCCGAGACAGTCTACCACGACGATATGCCATATGAACGAGCTCGTTCTTCGGCAAGCACAGCACACTGGAAACAACTGCTGAACCGGGGGCCAAACATGGCTGTGAGTGGCGCAGTCATCCGTGCTAAGGCTATATCGGAGCTGTTCTCCGCGCAACAGTAATATCGGAGATGTTCCGCGGCGAAGCGGAAAACATGGCGGCTGTTGCGCAACGAAGGATGCCTGCGCGCGCATACCTGAGTAGCGAGATGCCGCCGCCTCCTGGGAATGAACAGCTGTAAGTCACGTGGCGTCGGATCGAGAACTGACAGAAGAAAATGTCATACGTGAGGTACAAGATCTCCTGGAGGGTGAGATTACTCCCGTGGAACCAAGACCTGTGTATTAGAGACCTAGATCCAGAACACCCGGTTCCAGCTATCATCCTACGACATCGAGACCTGAAGCCATCTAGTTTTGAAGGATTAGCATACGAGGTAATATCACGACCGCAGGAGTTATACTGGACCTTACTGCGAGTTAATCCGATGTCCTTAAGGAATTCTATATCGATATTGCGGTCACTGAATAAGAACGTCAGGAAAGTTTATTCGCATCACAGGGATATCCAAGCGAATCTCGTCGAAAAGATGTGGTAGGGATGTATGGCAACTCGCGTACTCTGTTTTGATATTCTTTGATGATGTTTGTGATCCGTTGCACCATGTTAAAAACAAGTACTGCCTCAGAGTAACACACACACACACACACACACACACACACACACACAAAAACAAACAAGTAACCGCGTGAAACTATAATGGCGAACTACCGTATGAAAGACGCTTGTTAGTGCAGTCTAGTGGGGAAGAGGCGGGCAAACCTCGACCCCACAATAGCAAGAGTTAGGGAAAAAATGACGTAGATAGACGATGTAATTATTGTGGAAATATTAGTAATAAATTTATTGCTACAAATGACCTCAAACCAAATCTAACCTCTCTCCCAGGAGTAGTGTAAGTTTTGGGGTAGACTTGTTACGTTGTGGGAAAGCGGCGGTAAAACCTCGACCCCTCTATAGCAAATAATAGAGAAGAAAAGAAGCAAAAAAAGTCACAAGTGAGGAAGAGATAGTAATAAATTTTATTATAGAAATGACCAAAAACCAAATCTAACCTCTGTCCCAGGAGCAGTGAGAGTTTTGGGATAGGCTTGTTACGTTGTGGGAGAGCGGCGGTAAAACCTCGACACCTCTATAGCAAATAATAGAGAAGAAAAGAAGTTATGTCACGAGTAAGGAAGGAACAGTAATAAATTTTATGATAGGAATGACCAAAAACTATATCTAACCTCTGTCTCAAAAGTTGTAAGGGGTTTGGGGTAGGGCGTTGTATTCGTGGAGTTATGTGGGAACCGTGTCGTAAAGTACATCGCAGCGACACTCTTGTCAGCCTGCTACATCTTTGGCCCCCGATCCTGCGGTTATATCGCACATTGAAATGATGGCACGGATATTCAACGGCGTATTCCAGGGTTTACAAATGTGTTGCTATACACACCATGGGACCCGTGAGTTCACTTGATCCCTAACGTGCCATCTATGAATCGGTGTGATCATGAACTGGACTCGCGGGACGTGAGACGTTTCGAAGTCATCTTCATGCACAGACTTAACTTGGCTAATAACATTCTGGGGAGCAAAATCGACCATGGGTATTAGGAACTTTAATTTAAGAAGGAATCGACTTATAAAGAGGGTGAATATTGGTTTGAACCGGTCCTTCATCTACATGCGTACGCCCCCGTCCCAATGCACCCCCAACTTACGTCATCGTCTTCAAGGGTAGGGAAGTTTTTCGATACGTTGGGAAACACCATCCCATAGACACACCTTCACATGCCAAAACAGCTGAACCGTTAACAAAACTTCGCAATGGAAACCTAAAATTTGGCCAGTGTATGTACGTTGAGAAAAAGAGAGCTCTAATTATACCCAGTACAGACACTACAGCCATAGACTACAACAGCACTGGTAACACCTACAACATAGCTGCAACACACACTGATGACTCGAATTAAGTAGTATCAACACACAACAGATGCGGATTAAAAGAAACCTAATCACACAGAAATAATGTTTAGCGATAAAAAGCTAAACAAGTAAGTTCCAACAAATCAAAATACACGTTGTGCCACACGTTATATCGCACAGATTGTAATAAACATTATACAGGCAGAGGGATGCAGTTGATAAAATGGTGAAAATAAAATATACATTTTGTCAATAGAAGCTGGGGCACGACACCTGAAATAACGATGTAGTTCATGATGTCAACGGAGATCAGTGGACAGAGATAACATTTTGGAGCACATGAAAAAAGTTCAGTACGGAAGTTCCATTTACAGCGACAATGTGCACAAATACAACAAATTAGATTCTGTTCGAAACAATGTAAATGTTACTCATGTAAACATTTATATATAAAATTCTGGACATATATCTTTGTCTTATGCACCGACTGCACTGTTGAACCACGTTACCATGGATCAGCTCGTTACATCGGTGGATCTCTTGGTTTTACTTGTGTTCCTGGGTTGGTGATTTCATTGATTCGATACTGCTGCGAATGTTCGACCGGAAGGAATTCGATAGGTTGAAAGTTACGGACATTTAATGGCTGATCCATGGTTGAAAGTTTGTAAGTTGACTATGATGGTGTTCTGCTGATGGGTATTGAAAGGTGTGGACTAGGATGTCTCATCTGCTGTTTGATTCATTGGCTGGTGAGAACTAGTTTAAAGACGTATCGGAGAATAGGAATAAACAATCTGTACGAAGGACGTTGTAAACAGTGTCTTTGGTTTCAGGTGTGACCGTGGACAACCAAACGGCTGTAACTGTACAATCTCTTTTAGACACTCAGAGTTTGTCCAGTGAAGGTTTACCTGGAGCCACAGTTGTTGTGTCTCGCCCACCAAGTAAGCATCTTTAGTGCGATACGCGCATATGAGTACACAGGAGTAATGCAGGCGTTCCTGATGTGCAGCAACTTACCGTGTAGTGGGGCATGCATAGGAGTAGAAATACGTGGGTTTCAATAGGTATAACACCAGTGTAAGATAGTTGACAGTTTCCTAAATTGTTAAACGTTGGCCAAGCATGTACATTTATCGTATAACCACTGTCTTTTGTGCTTCTGTATTGTGCAAATAACAGATGATGTGCAGAACTAAAATGTTAATGTATATGATAGTGAAACATGGTGTGGAACCCAATTCATAGCACTAACCCATTTGAGCCATTTTTTAATGATACCCTTTTACAGTTGTTTCAGAAAGAGTTCCATAAACCACTCCTCATATTGAAATATTGCTAATTGTTAGGACACTATCTTGTTTGCTTTAAGTTTAGGCCCTTTTTTTTTCTCATGCCACTGTGATAATTCAGATTGTGTGTGCAAAGACCACTGCTGCATAATCTGTTGCTTAAAATAGCCATTCAATAAATTACTAAACAGGCAGCAGTATGTCCAAAGAGGCAGCATCATAGCCTGAGATACCTTAAAAATTTGGTTGTGAGAATGTCCCATTTGTTTTACATGGGTTTGGGTGGGTTGTATTTCTGCTGCAAGCTTTTGTTGTGGTTTATGATGTTGATGGCACTGATTGCCCTTTGATTTTTTGCAGTTTTCCTTGTCAGAATAGTACCTCAAATTAGGCTATCACCACTTCTGCATTTTTGCAGCTAAATATTCAATACTCTTCCTGCTGTTCTGTGTTTTGTATGTGAGCTAATTCTGTAGGGTTGTTAACAACAGTATAAGTTAGGGTTATGTGATGTCTTTATCCATCTACCAAATAGTTTTCCCACATTGAGACCTCTGCTCTTCTGGGATTTCACACATTGTAGAGTGGTAATTCCACACCAACATTTTGGGACAACCTATCGTTCCCATCTTCAGGGGTCAAGAAGTCAAAGAAGAAAGCTTTCCACATTTTTTTTGGTATATTTTCTGTTATATCCTGTTGACAGAACCCAGTCTTAGCCACAAGCATCAAGATAGCTAAATCTCTCATAAGTTATCTGATGCAGAGAATAGCTCTTGCAATCCAGCTGAACATAGTAGGCACTTCCAACCCATTCACCCCAGGACAGAAAGAGAACCAAGTTCTGAAACTTCATATTGCATTTGGGACTGTAAACAATGGAATAGCTGCAGAACTGAGTGCTAAATGGTCTGAGCTCCTGTTAGCTTTGTTACATAAACACCACAAATACATAAAAATGGATACATATTTTAAAGCAGATCTTACCATAAAGATTTCCATCTTCTGGGATGTGACATTGTGTAGTCTCATATAAATTTGCTAATATATTGGAGCGACATCCTGCGTGTGTGTTCAGGTTAGAGAATACTGATCAGAAAATATTTATGTTTCAGACACAATAACTTTGGATGAAGAAGATGTATTCCAATGTGGCAAGTGCAAAAAGCAGTTCACTTCATTCTCTCTGTTCATGAACCATAAGAAAGCTCATGCTGTCTCAGGAGAACAGCTGGCAGGTATGATTTGCTGGAGTAAGTGTATGATATACTGGGGTGTTGGTGTGTGAATGAAACAGTTCTTATATAAAACAGTAAAGGATGGAGTGAAGTCCTTCCTGAAAAGCTAAGAGTTCTGTAGTCAGGAAATTTCCTGTATTGTGTGGAACCTGAAGGTTCAGTTACTTTGTTCACAAGCCTACAGCTGGTACCCATCCTCAGCAACATGAATCCAGTCAACACACTTTGATCCTATTTGAGATTCATTATAATATTCTTTTGCTCTTGTCAGAGTCTTCTAAACCATCTCTTTCCTTCAGGTTTTCCCACCAAAACCCCTTTATGCATGTGCCTTTTCTACAATGCATATCTGTGCCCTGCCAATCATACCTCCTTCATTTGATCATCCTAACAATAGGAAGGATGGTACGAAGGTAATGTGACCTGTATTTTTGTAAGTGTGGCACCAGGTAGAGTTCCTTGCCTTACCCAATGGATATAAATGCTATCCAGCTCGTCCTTATCATAAGTATTCCAGTCAGTCACATGTATTCAACACAGTAACACTGCAAATTGGCAGATGTTGTGGACATACATACTAGGCAGAGAGTTGTGATTTTAATTCATGCTGCAGAAGGCTCCAGTCTGATAGTCTTGGATGTCTGGGAAGCATGTGTGGTGAGGGGGATACCACAGATATTAGCTCAGACACTAGGTCTTTTGTTGTGAGAGTGGTGAAAAGAATCCTGGTAATAGGCCCCACAGCTGCCCACCAGCCATGGCAGTGACTTCTTGAACAGTGAGGGAATCTTGTTAGTGGAATTCTTGGGGAGAGTAATATGTGCAAACATTAAAGAAGTTAAAACAACAAGTTCGAAGGTTTTACACAAACAGGAGAATGAATCAAGTCCTTCTGCTTGACAGTGCCAGACTGCACACAAATCTGCACACTACAGAGGCATTTCCAACAGTGGAATGGACTGTTCTCCCTCATCCTCCCTGCTGCCCTGATTTAGCATCCTTCGACTTCCATATTTTTAGCCCCCTGAAGGATGCAGTCCAAGGACGTTGTTCAGCACATGACACTGAGCTGAAACACAGCATGCATGAAAACAATCAACACTTCAGCAAAGAGTATTGTGCAACCAGCATACCGCATCTCACACAACGGTGGAAATAGTGTAGATAATGAAGGAGACTTTGTGGAAATATCATCTCAACTTTGTAAAGGATGTACCCATGATATATGTAAATGTCATTGTAATTGTAATCTTAGTAAAGGTAAAGGTAAAATTCACCCTAGAATAGGTATAGAGGTTTTGAGGTATAGGTAGTTCCTGTGAAAAATAGTGGAGGAATTACTTTCACACAACCTCCTATATTCTGTGTGACATGCAGAACACAGAAGCCTTTAATATGCAGTTTCCTCCAGCCTTCTGTTACTTCTCCTTAAGTAGAGATATTCTCCTCAGCAGCTTGTGTCTCATGTCTGTGGTCAGTGATACAGAAAATGTTGGATGACTGTGACTTACATTATAAATATAATTTAATTAGTCATCAGGTTAATGAGACAGGCAGCGTATGTGTAACGTAACATGGAGGTGTGTTCATGCAACCATTGTTGCAGTGGAAAAACAGTAAGTATTATATCTCTGATTGTGTGTCCGTAGCCTGTTGGGCTGTACCAAATTTTGACACATTATATCACAAATGGCTTGATTCTTGGGGGGGGGGGTTATTGAACTAAATGCGTGTTTTGATTTTTCATACAAATTTTGTCTTAAAATGTTTCTCATTCTAAGAGGACTTGAGTGAGGTGTGATCATAAATGTGCATAGGTCTATGTGTAAAGTACCCGTTATGCTTGTCAGATTTTAGTGAGACTTGAATTTTCTTGACAGATTTTTAAAAAATACTCATATCAAATTTCATAAAGACCGACCCATTGGGAGCCAAGTTGTTCCATGCGGACTGACAAACAGATGGACGGACATACAGACAGACAGACATGATGAAGCTAATAGTTGTTGTTCGCAATTTTGCGAACGCACCTAAAAATGGTAATAATTAGATGGAATATTTTGGACGGTATTTTCTTTCTTTGAGTTTAAAAATTTAAGTTGTCTTCAAGAATTTTAATACCCTTTAGGCATGATTTGTTTAATTTGTGGGATGTGTGTGTTTTGGGATTGTATGAGAATATTTTACAGGCTCTCCAGTGAAGGAGCAAGGCGGTTTAGCGCTCTCACTGGATCGGGGTCAGTCTGAAGGAGATGAACAAGGTGGAAATGCCTATGCACCCACATTGCAGGAATGTGAGACTGAGGTGGGGCAGCCCATCATTCTGAGTGACACGGACATTCTGAATTTCAACATTGACCATGGTGCCCTCAATCTCAGCACTGGATCACATGCAAGTTCACATTTCCCACTAATTTTGCTGTTGAAAATGAAGTAAAATACCGAAGACACAATTAGATTTTTAAGGATTTGAGGAGTGTTTTCAGCACAGTGATTTTTTTTTGTCTGTTTCTTTTGGGTTTGTTGCCAGTTTGACACTGTGGTTTTAATGCCATGAAATTTTCTTGTCAGAGTGCTGTGAATTTTCCATACTTGCTATTTACATGTGATTTTTGAGAAAGATAGTTTTTCAACTTCTTGGAGAAATGTAGACATAAATCTGAATATTACACCTTTCTTAATCCATTCAGTTAATTTGTCACATGTATTTGCAAAGCCTTGCTAACCACAGATTCCAAGTATGTGCATTTTCCCCTGTGTATTCAGTATTGCTTGCTGCTTTATGTATCTGCAGTTTTGAATTACGTACACACAGAAGAGACTGGTGGCTGTGCACCAAGAGATACACATTGCTTGGTGCAGAGTTTTAATGGCATCTAAAACAAGTTTTCTAGTTTTTTTATTAGTTTTGTAATATTTTCCTTTGTGTTTATTGTGATTTTGTATGTCTGGCATTTAGTGAAAGGAAGGCCATTTAGACTCTGAGCAGTACTGACAGATTTCCTAACCCTCTGTTGCTATATGGCTTTTGCATTTCTAAGTGTAGTTTTCCAGTTGTAATTCTTGTCAGGAACATAATCTCTGTAAGTAGCAAAGGATTGCAGAGTGGCAGGTATTTGAAATCAAAACATTTGCTTGCTCCATTTTTTGTTACATACGTGGACTGGAAACATTTCAGGGAATGTGGTACATCATGAAGTTTAGCCGTGACTGAAATGTTTAAATATTCTAGCAGAATTTGGAAATGTAATATGTGAAAGTATTTAGTAAGCTGTGAATTTTATAATCGGGAAATCATTTTAGTAAAAAGTTTGCATTTGCAGATAGCATTAGAAAAATACCCTTACTTGCTAGATACTTAGGGTTTCATTGAAGGTAATAATTTTTAAATTGTGATTCATGAGTTGATCTGTACTGTGTAGTACAATTTGGAACATTTGTATGAAGATTACTGTCTTCTAGGATGAGCCACTGGATACTCTGGTAGATATGTACTGAACATTTCAGATGAATTTCTTGCCTCCATCATCGTGGTAATTTATATAACCTTTTGATGGAGCTAGTAGGCTCCTCTGAAACATTATTACCACCTACCAATGTGCACTGTGTCACATCCTGGAAGATGGTAATTTTCACAGCCACAACTGCAAGAACTCAAATATTGCACAAAACATTTCCTACGTAGTAGTTTATAAGTGTTCCCCTGATTCTCATTCTTTGTCCCATGAAATGCAATCTGGCAAATTCGTAGCATACTAGTTTATAAAGAGTGTGTTCCATATGTTCCTCACTCTGTGCCCCATGTAATGAACACTGGAACATTACTAAGTTCTCATTTAAAGGTGTGTTTTCACAGGTTCTTCCTTCCCTGTCACATGTAATACAGACTGGAACGTTTCTAACGTCTCCTGTTGAAGCGAGTGGTTCGCTCAAGTCTCTGTCAGGGGTTGGGACGGGCAGTAGCCTTAATGTGGCAACGCTTGAAGGCCAGCCAATCATTCTTACGGAGGGGTCATTTGCAGCTGCGGGTGACATCCAGCAACAACAGCAGCAGCAGCTGGCAGAGACAGAACTGAGCAATGGGAACAGCAAGATTGTCGAGTATTGCACCAGCGCAGAAGCCAAATTTGAGTTCCTGGATGCCACCACTGGTGCTGTGGAATTCACAACACAGGATATCATAACACAGCAGACCCACTCTGCAACTGGGGATACAGAACTTTTGCTTAGCACTATTGTGGAGCCACAGACACCACAGCCAGTGAAGGCAGAGGATAATACTGACAGTCAGCATACAGCAACTAAAACTCTCAAGGTATACATCAATGTAGTATGCAGATTTCTTGTGACCAAGTTTTAGTAATAGTCATAATAATACGATGCACTTGAACCATATATATATATATATATATATATATATATATATATATATAATACCACGGAAGGTAACGACATTGAGTACATTTTGAATAGTTTGCTATTGTTTCAACATGGTGGTAATATCTGTGCAATACATTAGCCTTCTGTCCCCAGCCCATTCACCACTGTGTCCTGTATCATCTCTATGCCAACAGTGGACACATCATGCTCTCTGAAAGCCTGAGAAAACCCTGGGCGACTACTACACAACATAAGAATTTGAACGAGAAAACCCAGAAATTGTATAAATATCCTGCGAAAACCTACATCCTTACATGACAGTTCTTGTGGGTTTAAATATTTTAGTTAGTAGCTTCAGTAGTGGAAGACAGTTCTGAGCAATAGCAGGCAGCACTCACTGTCTTGCTGCATGTCGCAGTTTAGTGGTCATCACTCCTGATTCTTGTTTCAGAGGACACATCTTCAATTTTCACATGAGGCTGCCTGCCTGTTTTAAGTATTTTCGTGGTTTTCCTAAATATCTCCAGACAGATGCTTGGATTCATTCATTCATTCATTGCATTGGCATGTGCAGAATGCGACGATTCCTTGCTGTTCTCAGGAGCTTCTTCCATTCCTCTCTGTTACATACTTTTTCCTGCCACCCTTCTCCACCAACTATTCTTCCATCCTCTCTCACTTCATCTTGCCATCTATTTCTTGGTCTACCTCTCAATTTCTTGTTTCCAAGTTCATACATAATACTTTTTTGGGATTTATATTTCCTTCCATTATCTGTACATGCCCAAACCAATGTAATCTGTTTAACTTTACTGTTTCTGTTGTAGTTGGTTTTTTAACAATTGCATAAATTTCAGATGTTTGGATAGTGCCTTCAGTTAGGTTAAGATCATGTTCTTTCACATCAGTTTTAATTCATTATTTATTAATCCTACCATTGAGTACTGTGTAATCTAATAATCTGTGCTACTGAGTGTCATTAAATAAACAACAGATAATCACAGTGCATATTTTCTCCAACATTATATGTGGTAAGAAGATAGAATAGGGTGTTTGTGCCTTCTGCTGTTATGTCACTTGGTTTGTTCACAGCTTAAGTGTAAGTACTGCAGCAAACAGTTTGCCAAGAACTTTGACATGCAGCAACACTTGCGTAGCCACACGGGTGAGAAACCCTTTCAGTGTGTTGTGTGTGGGCGTGCCTTTGCACAGAAATCTAATGTGAAGAAGCACATGGCCACACACAAAGTCTGGCCGCATGGGCTGAGCCGGACACTTCCAAAAGAACCGATCCAACCTGTTGCCAAGAGAGATGCTGGGACAGGAACATCATATAAGGTAAGACTTTGATCAGCTCTGGAGCATCAGATTTGTAGAGGAATGAGGACATGATGGTGTTTGTGTGTATTTTGACCAGAAGGGACTTGTTCTGTTTAGGACTCAGATCCTGAAGTGGGGCTGATGGTTGACAGAGCTTATGTTTGCCAGTACTGTTCTACAAGGTTTGAATCATACTTTGAACTCAAGACCCACATGAAACTGCATTCACATCAGAAGGTAAGAGTGATTACTTTTGCAGTCTTAGGCTCTGGCTTAAAAATCTTTATATTTCTTTGCTGATGAAACTTTCACCGTGACCGAATTCAATAGATGTTTCTCGAACCAGCACCAGTGTGAAGTGGTACGTTGATTGTAGTATATGTGTAAGTTATTCCACAAGATGGAAGTTTATGAAGAATTATTACATTCTGTGATAAAACCTAGTTTGATCATCTTCAAGTATGGCACATGATGGTTTGTGTATATTTGGCTCTGTATCCTTCCACATATATCCTGAGTACACAAACAATTTTCTACCTCTGACATGAGTATCCTTACCTCTATGCAGTGATGATTCATCTCTGCAATTCACTTGTTGCTGAATAAACTATGTAGAAGTCATGTTTCCAAGGATTCGGCTATTGTAATACCTCTCACTCTTTCCTATCCTCACTTGGAGGTCTTGTACCAACAACTTACGAATTTATCACCGCATGTTAATATGTTGAGAATTATATTTATGTTCTTTACGTTCTGTGACATCTCTTCTAGCAATTTATGCATAGGAACAACAGATGGAAGTAGCTCTATAGTCCCCCTCCCCCCCCTTCTGAAAGTGCTTTTTTTTTCTTTTAACTGTCCTTGCAAGATAATTTGTAACTGATGGAATTTGGAAGTGAAAGGGATAGGAGAGGGTTAATACTAAATTAAAGACATTGTCACTCACTTTGATCTAACGTTCAGAATATTTTTGTTGTTTCTTGTTACTTACAGGTATATAAGTGTATACAGAAAAACTGCCAACAGACATTTTCTGACCTGGACACATTTGTAACACACACACAAGTCCACTCTAGTGAAGTGTTATATCGGTGCCATGTCTGCAGCAAGCAGTTCCACACATTGGCAGATGTGGGTATCCATCAGTACAGCCACAACACAAAGACTGCACCTCCAAAAGTTGGCAGCAGGTGAATAAGCACACTTGAAACAAAATTTTCTTTAGTGATAAATTTTGCAATTTGTAGTCCACTTAATGACACTGAATAACTCAGACTGTGTGGCATTGAATGATGAGATGGTAATGAATAATGAATTGGATGTGGATGGAAGCAGTAATGGCCTTATTGATATGGTATTATATACGATATGGTATGATATGATATATTATTTAACTGCAACTGGGTTGACACCTGTTGGCAGCAGTACAGTACACATTTACACGCAGACAATATATAGAACAACACGGTTAACTAATTGGGAAGAGTGCGGGCCATGTCCTGTCTTTGCGAGTTATACCCTGGCATTTGCCTTACAACTGAGGGAAGCAGCCCCATTACAGGCCTGGAGTGGCCCAGAGGGGTCCAGGAAGTTAAGGTTCCCAGATTTCTTGACAACGGCACAGGATGGTGGTAAGGTTGTCAGCCTTACGCACCGGCCGCCTTTACCCCCAGGAAATACTCCTGGTACTCATTTCTGTTATAGGCTGAGTCGACCCTAGAGCCATAGTGCGATCGGAAGGATTTTATGCCAATAAAAAATCCAAGTACACCATCTGGGATCGAACCAGCGACCTTTCGATTTGTAGCACAGCACCTTAACCGCTGCGCTACCGCGGTCCCCCACAGCTGAGGGAAGAGCACAGAAAAACCTCAGTCAGGGTAGATGAAGAGTGCCAGTTGGCATGATGAAAACAGAATATACAGAACAGAGCATACATAACAATAAAAATACATAAACATAACAAAAAGAATAAGTAACTTACAAAATTAAACAAAAGTATACAAAACTTACAACCATGTACACAATTATAAAAAAAAAGAATCGAAGGCACATGAAGGAATGTGATAAACAAAAAAGCCATAAAAGCAGCAAACATCATGACATCTGTGTATCCTCCAGTAATGTTAGGTATTCCAGTAATGTCCCAGCAATTACATGGATAAAATGAATACAACTATTAAAAAACACATTAAGAATATCCCTGTTCAAGATTAGATGCCAACTAGGCTCCTGCAATTTACATGTCAGAAGTGTTATAGATTGAGTCAGCTTGCTCATAATTTTAAATATTGTTAATATTAACATAATGTATTTGACTTCTCCAAGGTCTTATCGTTGTGTGAAGTGCAAAAGCAAGTTCTCATCTCCTGAGTCGCTGGATCACCACATGGCAGTCAGCACCCACAGTTGCCCTTGTATGCACTGTGGGAAGGTATTCGCATGTGAGCGCTACCTACGAAGACATCTTACGACACATGGGACATCCCACACTTTCATCTGCCAGGAGTGTGGCAAGGGCTTCCGAACCGAGCAATATCTAAACACGCACATGCTCACACACAGCTCACACAAACCTTATGTATGTCAGGTATGAACAGATCGTTATTCTTGGCAATAACATGAATCGTGTTTCACATTTACATAAACATGAAAAGCTGCATGCCCGAAATAATTTTCTCCAATTGAATTCAGGTCTAGGAAAATCGGGGTTTTTATGCGAACACCATGCTGTTAGCATTCATTTTATTTGTTCCATTGGCACGTGCAGAATGTGATGATTCCTTGCTGTTCTCAGGAGCTTCTTGCATTCCCCTTTGTTATATACTCATTCTTTCCACCCTTTTCCACCAACTAGTCTTCCATCCTCCCACACTTCACCTTACCATCTATTTTGTGGTCTACCTCTCAGCCACATTGTTTCCAAATTCATGTATAATACTATAATACTTTTGCCCAAAATGACGTAATCTATTTAACCTTATTGTCTCTGTTATAGTGGGTTTTTTAACAATTGCATACATTTCTTTATTAATTAGTGTTAGCATAGTGTTCAGTATATTGAATATATATTCATCTCACACAGATATTTGGATGACATCTGACACATGGGATTTTTGTTTTGTAATATTTGAAGAAACCTTAATTCTTATGGTTTGTATTAGTTTTGTTTGTTATTTTTCCAGCACTGTCCAAGGGCGTTCAATCGCAAGGACAAGCTTATGAGGCATGTGCTGATCCACCAGACTGTGAAGAAATTCAAGTGTCCATTTCGTTCATATTTGGGTTGTCCCAAGGAATTTAACAGACAAGGTAAAGGTGATAACAGTAAGAGAAAATGAATAAATAAGTAAATAAACTAGAAAGCTGTTGAGGTAGCTAGATTGTGAAATCTTCTCTTCTTCTTCGGTGGCGCTACACCCCAGGGTGGGCCTTGGCCTCCTTTACAATACGCCTCCAGGCCTCTCGATCCCTTGGTCTGTCTCTCCATTCGTTTATCCCCATATTTCTCAGGTCCGTGGACACGTCATCCAGCCATCTCATTTTTGGTCTTCCTCTTCGTCTTGTTGCATACAGCTTTCCGTACAACATCTTTTTTGGAATTGCGGTGTCTTGCATTCTTTCTGTGTGACCAAGCC
>Ga0136643_10003959_pt1 | contig 20188 bp, 13 predicted proteins | sample TergutLab28metaG_FD_96883 | JGI IMG/M metagenome (GOLD analysis project Ga0136643, IMG submission 96883) | Labiotermes labralis P1 segment gut microbial communities from Petit-Saut dam, French Guiana - Lab288 P1 (version 3) (version 3) | ecosystem: Host-associated > Arthropoda: Insects >...
GATGATTGCAGAAGAAACGGGCTTGAATAAAAATGCAGTTCATAGAATTCTAACAGAACATTTGCACATGTGAAAAATTCGTGCAAAACTAGTGCTGAAAAACTTGTCTGTGGGCCAAAGAGCGAACCGGCTGGAAATTTGTCAGGATTTGCTGGGATGACTTGAAATTGTGCCAGATTTTTTTGATAAAGTAATAACAGGAGATGAATTATAGGTGTTCAACTACAATCCCAAGACCAAACGGGAAAGTGCGAAATGGCACACAAAGAGTTCTCATCTGAAAAAAGCACGCATGAGCAGATCCAGGGTGACTATTGTTTTTCGACAGCCGTGGCATTGTACACAAAGAATTTGTACTTCCCAGCAGAGAGTTAATCACGCATTCTACAAAGATGTCTTGAACAACTTCAAAAATGGGTCCACCGATTCCAAACGGACAGTGCAGACGATTGGGTGTTGCACCACAATAAGGCGCCAGATCACACTGCGCTTCGAGAATTTCTGGCGAAGAAAAACATTCCTGTACTTCCACATCCTCCTTACAGCGCAGATCTAGCTGTGTGGGACTTCTTCCTCTTCCCTAAATTCAATGGTCATCATTTCGGGACGATGGAAAACATACAAAAGGTTGTAACTGATGAGCTACACACAATTACAGAAAATGACTTCCGGTACTGTTATGATCAGTGAAAAAAACGTTGGAACCACTGTGTAACTTCCCAAGGGTCATACTTTGAAGGAGATAACTTGTAATTTCAGGTGAGTCCAATAGACACTTAAATAAAAAATCAGTACACTTACTTTTGGGACAACCCTCATAGTATCTTAGGACAATGAAGGTTAGTAGCATCCACTCCTTCACCCAGAATTATTCCAAAAAAGGGATTTACCTGGACAGTGCTAATATTATCATGAAGAGGAAAACAATTATACTTACCATTGGAGTATGCAAATTTCTTACTGTTGGTATTGATATGAATTGGTAAGTTATTGTGTTTGTGTTATTCATCAGACACACACTGTCATGAGGTTTACACTGCCTTTTACACATGATGCTCTTCTCTCTTAAGTAATATCTGCAAAATTAAACATACATTTCATGGAACAACTGCACTTTCAGATTTATAACTTACACAGAAGATGCTATATTACAATAAGTATACCATTTTAACTTATAATATCCTTAAAGATGATTTTCTATGCAACTAATTATAAGAAACAAGAACAAAATATTTTACCCTATAAATATTTATGTGAGGAACGAGATCCCAGTCCACCATTGACATGATATACTGTACATTATACAAACTTTGAACACTTTTTAATATTTCAAAAAGTTAGCCTGATGATGACATTTTAGAAGCTGAAACACGCTGTTGGAAATAATGCAGGTTTACTTACTAATACATATTTGTGTTTGATGCTGTAATGGCACCATTTGTTTTAACTTACATCTTGATGCAAGTAAACAATCTGGTCAGTAATTTGCACCGCAGGCTTGGAAAAAGTGGTGTTAAGTTTCTCGTAACATCTAAGATGACGTACATGCTATAACTTGGGTTACAGTGAATGCTTTTTTTTTTTTTTTTGGTAGTGCAGTTAAATTTTTCATGATTCCCACTAATATAAGCTGAAGGTATATTCTGAATATTTTCCATAGTTTGCAGTGATGATTAACATCATAAAAATTCCTGTGTATTAAGTAGTGAAATAAAACATACAATTCAAATTGAAGCATCTTGTTTTGATTGAGTGTACCGAATAAATCAGTCAGTCATTCATCTTCCATTTATGTTTCATTTCATTCAGATATGTTGGCCAATCTGAATTATGTTGTTGATAGACTACTGCAGTTTTATGAATAGAATATTTATGTTGTTTCTTTCTGATGAGATTATGAGGCATGCATTATGATAATAAATGCTGTGTCATCAGATGATGGGGAAAATATGGCTGTGGAATATTTTAAGATGCTCTCTCGAGTATTTGCCTCAAAAACTAAGAAAAGAGTGAAAAACTTAAACTGGAGTGTGGTGCATAGCTGAGATTTGCAGCAATTCAATCCTGAATGTGCTTGATCCCTATTTTACTCAAAAAATACTATTTAGTTCAGCCATATATATACTGAACATTCTACCTTAACGTTTATTTTTCACAACACGATTAACCTTCTATAGAGCAAACTAAATTTATCATGTGGTTTTGAAGTTTTGTTTCAGCTGTGAGTCCAAGCTGGTGCCAAGACCTACCCATTCTCCTACTTAACTGGTACATTGTGCTTCTCTGAAGAAGAAAGATCTAGAGCATGACCCTGACCACTCAAAAGCACCTAACCTTGAGATTGCAAATAAACAAATATTTTTATTCACTCTGTCACAGTCTTCAAGGCATTAAATGCAGAAACTAGGATTTTAATTCAAAGGTTGTCATGACTGATAGACCGACTCCAGCAATGGATCAGAATGTGATCTGCAAAATTGCCAACCTCAGCATCACGTTAGACCTGAAGGGGTTAAGGTAAAAAATCACAAGCTTCCAAGGGCATTAAATCACAGTATGAAACTGCAGCAATAGCACAATCACAAAACACACACTTCATAATTTCACGTTTCTTAATAATGTCATCGCATACCAAATTCTATAGCTACATAAAAACAAATCAGTAAATGAAGCAATTACCGAAACATTTATCACAGAAAAATGTACAATAATTCTGCTTTCATACTAATCGGCAGAAATTCGCTAACTCTCTGTTATCTTCACTTCATTCAAATAACACGTAATTAATGACTACAGTCTTCTGGGATAAACACCACATAGTTCAGAGGAAGATGGAGGCAGTACATTGTTTCATAAAATTTCTACTTATTCACCAGACTAATTGGCATCACTTCCCAGAACAAACCGCATTCTCAGTACAATGCTGACATGCTACTTAATTACTGCACCCTTCTTCAGTCCTCAACAGTGTCAAACTCAACTAAAGAATGTGATTCACATTAGTCAGTTAAAAAGTAAACTACAATAAAGTTACAGTTAATTAAATAGTATGAAAAATTTAACTGCACCAAACAATTAGAGGCAGTGGTTACAAAAAAGAGATACAGAACAAAGTCACGATACATAGGTAGCTAATAATCCCTTAAAAAAGGGGCTTAGCTCACATATTTGGAACAACATTAACAAATCTACACTGCACAGATGAAGTCAAGAGCATATGCATGATTTCAGGCTTCCACTGCAGAGTAGATGAGAACTGCGCTCTTCTGCGTTATGACACAGCAAGTACTCGCTGTGAAATAACCTAGAAGAGTGCAGTTCTCAAGTCAAAAGCAGATTAAATTCAGGAAATGCCTGCTACCATTCTGTCCAGAATCTTTTTTTTTTTTTTAATACAAAGATTAAATTCAAAACTGTAATTTTACATGTCATTTCATATGTGTATGAAACTCTGTCTCTGTAGTAATTGAGCAACACACGCTGAGGGTGTTCAAAAATAAGTGGCTGTGGAGAAGAAGGAAGAATCAGGAGACTGGGGAAAATTATTTAACTAAGTGCTGCATGCGTGATTTCAGGCTTCCGCCGCGATGTAAATGAGATCTGCGCTCTTCAGGGATATTGCGCAGTGTATAGCGTTAATTCTTTGCCGACGTTTCGGGACAACCAGTCGATACCTTGTCCCGAAACGTCGGTAAGGAATTGCCACTGCATGCTGCACAATATCCCAGAAAAGCGCAGATCTAAAGGGCTTCATGATATATAACACAAAATAACATTCAGGTGATCAAATTAAGAGAAACGAAATGGGTATGGTGTGCGATAAATATGGGGGAGAAAATAAATTCATACAGGGTTGTGGTAGGAAAATTCGAGGCAAAGAAACCACTTGGAAGACTGAGGGGCAGCTGGGAGAATAATATCAAAGTGGATGTTAAAGAAACAGGATGGGAAAGTGTAGACTGGAATAATATAGCTCACTACAGGGTACTAGTGGCAGCCTCTCGTGAACAAAGTAAAGTACCTTTGGGTTCCACAACATGTTGGGACCCTCTGAACTAGCTGACACTCTGCTAGATTCTCATGAAAACCTCTGCTCTATGGAGTTAGTCATTTAGTTTGTTAGCACATATAAAAAAGAAATTTACACCATATTTAAAACTTTAAAATCCCATGAAGAAACTCATGTTACAAAGTTGGTAAAATGCAAGCACTTAATACAGTAGAGATCAGTTGAAACCTGATGGCACACGGTGACGCACGGTAGGGGAAGTGAAGGGGAAACGTGCGAGTGGAGTGGGTAGCCAGTAGTCTTGCACTCTACCTCAGAACATGGTTTATCCAGCATTACTACCATTACTACTGCTGATGCACACACCTCGGCTGCCAGTAGTCAACTGAACAGACCCCCCTGCCAATTTATATGGACTCGTCCATTTCGCCGAAAGACCTAATCTGGTTTCTGCGCATGTGCCATCACGTTTCAAACGTGCTCTACTTTATCTGGATTTCTGGAAAGACTTATTCTTTGTTTTATCTTCTGCTTTAGCAAATAACATCTATGTTATTCCACAAAGAAAACTGAACTGCTTGTTACAGGAACACATATTTATTTCAAATTATTTTAATACTTAGGAAAGGAAGAGCAAAATAAAACAAGAAATGATCGGATTCTGTTAGTAGAAGCAAGCAACATACACACATTTTACGAACAGAAAGAGGTACATACGAATTCACTTTCTTGCTTTAAAAAATTAAATGGTATGAATTACATTTACCTTGTCATAATAACGTGAATGATAACTACAACAGGACCTTTTGTCTACAATCATTATTTATTGTCACACACATTTATAAATATATATTTACCTACAAACTATCTAGGTTGACATCTCTCAAAGGAAAACATGGAACCAGAGTTGTTTGTATCCCATCTTTGGAAGTTCTGTACAAAGCCTACCAACTTTCCTTAACTTAATATTGTATGTGTAATACAAAATGCCAAAGACATGTCATCTTGTATGATACCTTATACCTGAGAGATAAGGGCATTATAATGTCATGATTTAGAATACAGAGTGTATTGTAGAATTTTGAGAAGTTCTGTTTATATTAATTAATACAGAAAGAACCACTCTCTTTGTAACATAAAAAACCAGATTTGAAAACAATTAGTATTATATAACCTGTTTAATGAATATTAAAATTTTCCATACAAGTCTTTGTACACATCACCCTTACAGCAATTCCATGTTAAGGGTTGGAATACACACTATTAAAATATCTGTATAAATTTCCTCCAAATATGAATGCTATAACTTTCAGCTACAGTCACTAAGGTATGCATGAAGTAACTACCATGCTTTATGCAGAATTACACTTCACATTGTAACATAAGGCCATGCTGTATATCTGAATTCATCCTTGGCAGTGACATCAAAACTCATATTCCGAAACAAAAATTGACAGCTTTGCCAATGCTGACCCTCCAAACACGCCACTGTGGTACAATTCCATGGACAACTGCAAGTCAATATCCTGAGGACCTTCAATAGACTTTCTTAGTGCAATAATGGCTTGATTAAGAGATGTATGGCGAAGCTGGAAGAAATCTTTGGTGGCTATGTTAATTCCAGCAGAAGCTCGGGAATCAAGCACGTCCAGTTTGAATCTAACACTGGAATTGGGCCAAAGTGGGCCACGCATGGTGAATAAGTCGATGTAACCCGCAGGTGGAATGGCAAGGTTCGACACGAACGTGATGAAGTTGAACGAGATGCTTGAAGGCAAGCGGAGACATTCAGTATCTCCTTCCTGGCAGTAGAGTGATTCTCGCTTACAGCGACTAGCAGCAGCAGCAGCGGCAACAGCAGCAACAGCCAATCAAGGAAAGACACAGAAATAAGCAGCACAACAGAGACAAGTTTCCAGATCAGCAGATACGCTGTTATCCTCATTAGTTTAGAACAGTTAGTTTTTACTGACCTAATTTCAGATGTTCACAGTTAACATATTTTCACTACTGAACAAAAGCAACAAAAAGCAAATATCAATAAATTAAATATGATATTAGCAAATACTGCTAAGCTAGGACCACTAATTGGAAATCAGAGAATTTACAATTATGTCATGCAAATCTTGTCATTAATCACTGGAAGAAAGATTCTACTTTACTTTACTGAATTGATTAGCTTAGCTGGGCAAAAGCAGTTTGTTTTTAAGAACTACTTCAATGTGTTACTACATTTTAAGTGTTTATTTGAAACATGCATTCCATACTCCAAATTTGCTTCATGCTATGCTACAGAATTATTAATTCACTCTAAGTGTACCTAAATTAATATGATTTAATTAAGCTACCAGAAATTCTTGCTTCTGCAAAACTAATGCCCTGCATGAAGTTTTATGTTGTTTTACACAGATATATTATTTTATTTTAAGTTATTACAAAATTATGAAATTATGCAATGAAACTTACTTCTTGTGTTCTGAATCTTTGATGAAGTTTGGTGGACAGGTGATAGTGTTGCAACGGTAGCTGCCACGGGTGTTGAGGCAGACTGCATTGGGAGTTGGACAAACATTCCCACCCAAACATTCGTCAGTGTCTGGAACAATCAGTAACATCATTATATACTATTCCTATTGACAACAAAGAAGGTTGATCATAATGAAAAAAGAAGAGGCTTTTATGCAAGTCCATATTTAGTTTCCTTCTATGGAGGCAACAGATTTCAGTTTCACATGTTAGTGAATTATAATACTTCACTTTATAATACATATTTGTACTCTTTATGGGGTTGGAGAATATAATACCAGATTTAATATTCTCACAATGGTGTTGATAGAGAATTGAGTTTTCTGGGATGTTACACCATATCATAGGGCAAACAGTCCCAGATGTTTTGAAGAAGCATAGTGCCTCAAACTTTCAGTGTGAAGCTACTCTGAAACATTGGAAACTTAATTGGTGACACAGCATTCCATCACAGAATACATGGATATTCAACTGAGGAAATACTACTTTCATATCTTGTGTTTGATATTAACTGTAAGAGTTTTGGTATCCCAAAACTGTTTACAAACACTGGCTAGTTAATAAGTATCATTTTTTGTAATATTATGACAGGAAGGTGGTAAATGCAATGTGGTTTATAATATGCCAATAGCTGGTCACAGGGTTCTACTGTATTGGATCAGAAAAGCAATAGAAATTATTTATTTTGTACACCTTTTGTCAATAACATGGTATAGTAATATAAGTGAGCTGAATATACAGGCATATGCCACACACAACCAGATCTCACAAAATACATGGAATAATTAAAGAGTTTCCAGGCCCAATACACTTCTCTCTAACAACATCACTTATGGCAACAACTTCCTCTTAATCAGTCCTGCCCCTTCAAAATAGTCTCCTCAGGACTTTATACAACAAGCTTAGTGATTGTGCCACTGTTCGAAGCACTTCGTGAAGTACACAGTTCAAAAGTTGGCAAGTGCATCCCATACTTTTGCTTGATAATCATGTCATTAAATCTCCTTCCTCTTAATACCATCATCAGTTTTAGGCATAAGAAATTTCACTCAGCAGGTGGTGCACAAATTTGGTAGCAATCTGACATGTTCAGATTTCTTTCAAAATGCTCTGAACTTACCTGAATGAAATTCCCAACATGTCAGAACTCCACTTAGAGTGACTCTCCTGTTTTCAAGTAAAAGTTCCTTTACTTGAGCCACACTGTTATCTGTTTTGTTCATCAATGGATGTCCCAAGCATCTGGCATTTTCAAAAGAAGTCACACAGTTTCTGAACTTGGAAAACCAACTGGAAACTTGTGTTCTTCCCATTGTTTGATATCCAATAACAGCTCCCAATATTTCACAAGTTTCCATAGCATTTTTCATCAGTCTGATGCAACATTTGATTCAGACACAATGTTCTTTCAAGTCTGCCATTTTCTAGGCACCTGTACTTAACAAGACATTCCTCAACAACTACAAGCAGGAAATGAATCAGTAGACTCTACCCAACTTACGCCTAGCAAAAGAAATTCATGCTAGCAGCAGTAGTGCAATCTTGTAGTCAATTCATAAATTATATCATAACCCTTCATATCATATTCATGTACGTTACTACAACTCACAAAAAAAATAACCTTTATCTTAATCTATTAATATAGTGCATAATATAGTACATAAAAGTTGCAGTTTAAGTTAACTATTATTATGATTCTCTCACCTTGACATGTTCTACCATCAGTTCCAATGCGATAGCCTGCAGGACACTGGCAGCTGTAACTTCCTGGCTGGTTAACACATTCACCAACACAGAGAATGCGGTCTTTGAACCGTTCACACTCATCAATGTCCTGGCATGATCTAAAATAAATCCATATGCATATACAGTATCAGCTGATCCAAAAACACAACACAAATTATCACACATGCAAATAGTGAGGGAGATGCATTTACAATGTACAAAAATACAATACAGAGTGTCATTCCACACAGAGTTGTATATTACTACTAACATTTAGCAGCAGTGATCACCTTTCTAAGTCCATGTATGTTTCAAAAGTAGTTTGAATAGTAAGATTTTGCCCAACATACCATGATCACTCCCCTTAACCACTGCCTTGGACAAGTGATCACTGTATATTAGTGGGTTATGAAGTAGTATGTTTCAGATGGACAACATCCCCTTCGGCATCATGCTCAAGAGCCTATAACGTATTGCCAGTACTGATGAAGAACACCAAAACCCTTTCTGGTTTACTGGTAAGGTTTGTGTTTTATACCAAACATGGTTTTAAAATATCTTACTTGCATGATAATCATCCCTAATGTAGGTTTGACATACAAATGATGAGGAAAAATCAGAACACTCTGAAGTTTCCTGCATCATATATATATATGTTAATATTTAACCTGAATGTATCATAAGAATCATATGAAAAGTTGTCCCAGCAGTAACTCTCCTGACCTCACTTTTGGATATACATATTTAAAATTTTGGCTGGTACCCTATCCTTGCTGTTTCCCAGAAAATACTGGCAATATGTCTCAAATCAGATCATGCCTGTTTGCTTCTACATTTGTTTCAATTCATTATTCACTGGTCACGCTATCATTCAACACTATGCGGGCATGCATGCGCGCGTGCATGTGCATGCACACACACACACACACACACACAAACATGCATGTGCATGAATACACAATATATGAGCTACCAACAGCTGGTAAATAAACCAAAAGTAAATAGATAAAAGAACCATTTGTAATCCTACGAAGAAATGACACATTACATTCAAAGCAAAAGACACAGCTAAGAATCTGAAATATTCATATGAATTATGTCATTGCCAAGTTCTACAATAATGCTGTCTCACCTGTTGTCATGATGCAAAGAGAAACCTTGATTGCATGAACATCTGTATGACCCCCAGATATTGACACAGTTCTGTTCACAAAGACCAGGAGATTCTGCACATTCATCAATATCTACAACATACATTAATCATTGTTACTATGAACTTTATACTTAGCACATGATACAGTTTTCGTTCATGTAAACCCTAATGATGCCATTGAAATTCATTGTTGCCTGTTTATAACAGAAGAGTTCTTTAAATTTCATCTCATCTATGGCTGTTAAATTGTTTCTGTCAATGCACCCCTTTGTCTGAGAGTGAAAATTCATGTCCCCCTTTGTATAAAACAGAAAATTCACATAGCCCTATCCAGTGGCATGTCACTTTATCTTAAACTGTACAGTGTTGTGCACTATTAAACAAATCTTCTTTATTCTAAACAAACACCATTTATTCAATGCAAAAAAGCTGTCAGGACATTTTTCAAGGCTTTTTTGACCCGCAATCGACAGTGCATGAAATATAGCTCACATAATCCTGGCAGTTCACGTAACTCCAACTTGTAACCAATGCTGTAAATCCTTAAATAACAAAACATGCAGCTGGGTCATTCAGTCAGTGAAGTGACAAGCTATGGAGTGTAAGACCAGACTTTAATTTCTAGCACAGGCATCTGTGACATCAACATCAACTCTACAAAACCCATTCAACATCTTGTACCAGGGGCTTTGTCCTCAAAGATAGTCAGTCAGGATGTGAAACTAACTACTCACCTACATCTTGCAGCAATGTGTAGCATGTGTGGAGCTTTATTTAGATCACAGCATGCACCCATATACCGTCATAATATTGTATTTAAAAAAAAGAGACAATTATAATTAACATCTGTATATGGAATTGCATGGTGTTCTAACAATCTCAGTACGTCTCACATTTTCATTGTTTTTCAAACGAAGAGAAAACTGATTAGAAAAAAAAAGACGTGTTTCATGTGAAAATCTGATTATTATAATAATGTTACAATATTTTGGTGACCACAGGGGAGCACAAATCCCAAGCACCCGGTCACCTGGGAAAATAAATTTTGTATGTTGGTGCCTAATATTTTCAGCATAACAGTTGCAGTTTTTTCCCCACTTGCATACAAAAATGTAAGTTCTGGATTTTTGGAAAGTTTATGGAACCCTGGACTTCTAAAATTTCATTACAACAAACAAGCCAAGAAGTCACTCAGCTTGTCGATATATTTGTCATCATTTATGGAATTCAGACTTTCTGTACTGCGTTCCTAATTGCACTATCTTTGTTATTGTGCTCTTGTGAAATATTAGTAACTTTCAACTAAGGTTTCAATAATACAGTACATATACATGGTGAATGGCATTCCTTTCAACAAAAGTGAAGTCGAACTTTATAATTTCAACCACACAAGTTTTATGACAGCAATTGTAGTGAGACACAGTGCCTGCTATTTCATTTACTTTTCAGTAAACCTGAAACTATGTATATCTTTAGATTTCAGCATTTATTCCATAATAATGAGTTTCAAATACTGCTCTAACCACCCCACTTCTTGTACCATAACACATTCTGCAAATGTGCATTTTAAAATTCTAAACTTGATACGAAGAACACTGTAAAATTTAAACATTCTGGTACCAAAAATATTACAAGGAATGATAGAACACACTTGCCTACACATCCATTGCCTCCTTTCGGATCTTGGCGGAATCCATCACTGCACACACAACGATAGGAGCCCACAGTGTTGACACACTTGGAATTAATGGCACACACCTAAGGAAAAGACCTTCTGACTGTACAAAATCATTTTACATTCTGTACAAATATCAATGAAGCAAGTCACATGTTAGTCCAGTTATCTGTCAGGAGAAGCAAACCCTTCTTAGCTAATTATGCTGTTTGGAAAATTTCAACAAAAACATAAGATATTCACAATAATCACCAACACATGCACACTTTTTCATTTGACACTATAAAACTTTAATTTGTTAAAATAGTTAAAATCTCAGACATGTTTCGGTTTACATTTAAACCATCTTCAGGGAGCTATTAACAAATTAAAGTTTTATAGTGTCAAATGAAAAAGTGTGCATGTGTTGGTGATTATTGTGAATATTGACAATATGCACGGTGAAAAACTGAAAAAAAAAAAAACATGAGAAATTACATGATGGACAGGAAGAAACCAAAAGAGACACAGACAGGTGAAGGGGGAGAGAAAAAAAGAGAGAGAGAGAAAGAAGAAAACAAGGAATAAAGGAAAAAAAGAAAAAGGGGAAAACAAAAAAAGAACAAAAGAACAGAAAATTCACATGAAGGGTAATGAACTCTGTGTATGTAGAGTGGCTGATTATATTTAAAGTGTATACTGGTAATCTTTTAGTAAAGAAGTGCCAAGTCTTCACTCACCTGACCAGCAAACTTGGTACATTCATCAACATCCACACATTCTTTGCGCTCATTTACTACATGCCCACTGGGACACTGACATATGTAACCACCCACACGATTAATACATAATTGACCCTGTCCACAGTCATGTGTTGATGCTGCACATTCATCGATATCTATAAAAAAAAAAAAAGTCCTTCTGTAGCTTCATATATGGTAGGGAGCATAAAGAACAGAGTCCCCTTGGATATGCCAATGTGTACAACAGTGAACAGGTAACAACATGTTGGAGGAACCTGGTACCTCCTGCTTCATGGTTGAACTTTATATCCCAAATGTGGATGCACCTACAAAATACTGGTACCCAATTATCAAACTACACATTCCACACAAACTGTACATCAGATTTAATAACATAAATTTCTGGGACTCATTTATATAGAATGGTAAAAACTTATGGAGAGAATTTAAATTTTATTAATATGTACCACATATGATTATAATTTATTTAAAAAAACACAGTACACTTAGCTGTGCACTATGATGGTTAAATTAAATAAATTCTAGACAGAAGTATATTAATTTGCTAATACTATGGAATCCAAATATTCACCACAACAGGAACAAAATGCAGGCCTACAGAAATGCCAGAGAAAGCTGTGAATTTCCTACCACCAAATTCTGAGCAATGCCAATGTCTTTTACAAAATCCTGCATCTTGTTGGCCCATATTAATACTGCCTCCTGATCTGCCTGATTGTTCTCCATGTAATTCTTTTCAAGAGGTTTCCATGCCACTCATTCAGTTTCTGAATGTTGAAATTTACTTCCAGTTCATCAAGCAAAACAAATATTTAATCCAATTAACAAACTAAAACCACAAACTTTCATGTACATTTCTGCCCTCTAAATTTATTGGGTATTTTTAAAGTTTCATTAAATTGGATTTTGAACTGAAGTTCATGTGAATGTCAGCAAGAATTTTTTTCTTCTGGAAGACATTTTAATTTCTTTTGGTATACTGCATATATAATTCATTAACATTTATTATAATAGACTTAATGCAGTCAGTAATGTACAAGGACATTCTTTATCACGCCTACTATATAGCTTGTCAGCTCAGTTATAATATAAAATACACCCAACTGGGCAGCTGTCTACACATGTGTTGGAAGAGTGACAGAAAGTGAAGAACTGTATTGGTCAGATACAATAATGACCCTGTAGCTTTCATTAAACAGAATAAAAGTTTCCATACAAAAATCAATCTAAGTACCAATCATGCAAAACTAAATTTAGCTTGATTGTGTTATTCCACTTGTTTTCTTGCTTTGCATTGTAACTAAAAAATATTTAATCCAAATAATGTTAATGCCATTTTAGCTAATAAAAATTCCAATTTCTTTGTTTTGGAAAAATAATTTAATTACTCTATTTTGTCCATCAAAAAACTAAATTTAAAGAACTGTATGACAAGGAATAAATGTGAAATTTGTACAAGTGCAGAATTGAGTTTAACAGGGGACACTTGTCGAGTGTTACAATTTTCATCAAATATTTGTTGGTGGCAACAAAAAGTTTAGAATAATCTTAAGATTACTCGCAGTTCACAATAGTTTCTTTACTGTGGCTTTAAACATAAAGTTTCACACTGACAGCAGCATACACTGTACTCACCGACACACTGAGTCCCTGCCTCATTCAGTTCAAAACCACCACCACAGTTTAGATAGTTGACACAGCGATAGGAACCAACAGTATTAAGGCAGCGCTGATTTTGTCGACAAGGGTTGTTATGCTCACATTCATTTATATCTTTAAAAAAAAAAAAAACATGCAAGTTAACAGCCAGCCTCTCCATCCTCTAAAACATTGCACTTGTACATGCAACTTTACTTATGTAAATTTCCAGAGCAACAAATTTGGCAAAAGGGCATTAAATGACAAATGATTTTCCCAAAAGCTGCAGTGTGTGTTATAATGAACATCACTTCTTTGGATTGTTTCAGGTGCTGCTGTAGTGATGTGCAGGATTAAAAAAAAAATAAATAAATAAATAAATAAAAAAACATATCAATACATATGGCAACATACTGCCAAATTACGGCAGAAACAGCTTAGTGTTATACTGTTACTCCACAATCATCTTACTGCAAATGGACTTCAAGACTTCAGTACGTCATCTTGCTGCCATATGAACAAATATAGTGAAACCTCTTTCAACTGTTTCAGAGGGTAATTAAAATAAACACAGGAAAATGAAGGTAGTGGAGAATGTTGTGTTTCAAAGTAGATTAAACTGACCTTTGTTCCAGGGGTGCCCAGTGTTAAACAAGATAGGAAATATATGTACATTGTAATACTGTGGCATATTTACATACTGATTATACCTCCTCAGCTATCCTAACAGCCTGATACCATGTCACTCGAATGCTGCCAGCAACAACAAAATATGCTTAGGTGTTTAAGTTAAGTGCCCAATATTTTTCTCTGATTTTAACCAAATTTTCAGTTTCTCAACAGATTTTCATAGAAGTCCTCAGTATAAAACTTTATGGAAATTTGTTCCATAGCAGTCATGCTGGATCATGCAGCTGGACGGACAGAAGGGATTGGATGGGTGTAGATATTTGAAATACATATTTTAAAAAAAGTTAAGAAAATACAGGCACTTCCAATCATAACTAAAAATGACAGACTGAGTTCATGTGAAATGGTGCTGAGCTGACTCAGTCCTGCTCAGTATTGTTTGGTTCTGATCTGTGGATTGGCAGTTGCTCTCATGACTTCTTTTCTTCAAAGTTCACTCATTAGCAGTTGCTAATTGTTATGTTGCCTACTGGGACTGCCAGATAATCAGATTTTGGACTATCGGAGTTTTACTGCACTTCAAATTATCAAGCCTTAGTACCCAAAAGTTCTGCAACATAGCTCCAAATTACAAATTAATCATAATCATGAGGTTTGTCATCCCCGCTGTGTTCAATAAACTAACTAGATTGGAGTGTATGTACTTGACTAACACAACTTTATTTGATGGTGGAGATATATCTAGTATTTACTACGTTAGGTACAACTACATGTTTCAGTGCTTGACAATGGCCATCTTCAGGTTGTACATGAAATACTTAGTAAGCAGTTTTACGAGACTTACTATGGGCTGTATACAGTGGGGAGGTAGGGGGTGAGGTGGGCACGAGATCTCATATGTGTCATGGAGGTTGGGAGGTGTGGGTACATGGGATTTCTGCTATTCTGCTATCATATTTGGAATTAACTGCTTTAAAATTGTATCTTTAAATATGAGAAATATTGATGCTTCTAATTGCTACAGTAAGTCAAAGTAGTTAATTTTGAATGAACAATGTCCTGTTACAGTACTTCGCTATTTATATAGCCCATAAATATGTTTAATCACCTCAAATTATTACTGCAAATAGTTACGTTATTAAGTGGCTTACCAACACACTGGCCTTGTGGGCTTGGTTCATAACCAGTAGGACATTCAATGGATTTACATTCACCATTACTGAGCAGAACTTTCTTGCCATCACAACGTTTTCGTTCACAGCGAAAAGAACCAAGTGTGTTACGGCACTGCCATGTGGGACCAAGATTCCTGCAATTATCGGTCCTCAGAGTACATTCATCATCATCTGTAGGCAGAACACAAGTACATAGATGTCAAGCACGTTTAGCCAAGTCAAAGAAAATCTGAGAAATAAGCCACTCTCACATACAGGAGGCCCCAAAAACTGTCTGCCAAACTCTCCAAGTCATTAATTACGGTATTTTGAGTGACATGTTACATTGAATATGGGTCCAGTTCTCAACTTACGGAGTTAATATTTAAGTACTTAAAAATGAAGAAAAACAGAATACTGATGATAAAATAAAACAATGCTATTTGTGTATCTTACCATCAACTTACAAATTTACTTTGAAAACTTAAATATATAAAGCTGCTGCTTGAAATGACCTCCTGCATTGTCTACACACAATATGGGCAATTTTCCACTAGCTTCCTAATCAACCCATGCTGATATAGCATTGTAACTAAAACTATCCGAAGAGATATTCTGTATACACACATATGTACAACTACATTCCACTGATCCATCAATCAGCCACATGGAATCTGGATATGAAACAAGTCACAATACTTTAAAAAATGATTATACAAAACAATCATTAGTCATGCATCAGAAAAAGTGGAAAAACTGTACTACTGAAAATATATAGTGTTTATAATGCTCTACTGATAGAACCGCCATCAGTCTTCATTTAACGTTGATAATTTAAATACTCATTAATTGAATAAAAGGATTCAACAATTAAAAACCTTTTCAAAGCCAATATGAACTACTTGTTGTCTTTTACTAATTCTGCAATGTATCCTGGTAAATTATTGGAAATCTGTATGCTCACATACTACACACCTCTCTGATATAATGCAAAATTTGCTATTGGTCTATGAAGTTGTACTTTCTTCCTTGTATAAATACCATGCACAAAAAAGTTAAAAGCGAAATATCCTGAATTATGTACCAAAAAGAGTCATTAAAGTTAATACATATTGAGAAAGTAGAGTTATTATTCCCATTGCTTTGAATAAAGGTTAGAGTTAGTCTCTCTTTTTACAAGCAAATTAAAGTGCAGGTGCAAATATTTACTTGAACATGTTACTACTACATTTTTTTAGTATGTTATTTAAAAACATTGTCAGTTGATGAGATTATATAGCAATAGTTATAGATGAATGAATGTGGGACACTGATGGAATGATAGACATGGAACAGCCAAACTATTTAGAGAAAAACATATCCCAGTGCCATTTTGTGCACACCAAAAATCCCACATAGACTGCCCCAGGAGTGCACATTGCCTCTGCACTGCAAGGTCATCAACTAACAATCTCAGCTATGGCATGGCCTACATTAATAATACAAAAGGAAATTATTTTTCACTGGATATACATATACAAGGAAGTGGGATATGTGAATGTAAGTTAAAATAAATAAATCACTGTTCCATTAAACTTTGGTACATATTGCTGAAGAAGCAGAATGCTTTTCATAAAACATGGACCTGATTGCTGATATAAATTAAAAGTTGCCAGAATAACATGTTGAAGGGTATAATTTTTGGAATGGATGCTGAATCCAAAACGAAGTTTTCATCATGCAACCAAAACACCACTGAGATGAAAATGGGGCACCCTACCTGTAGAAGCTACACTTCTTCACAAATACATACCAGTTAAACTGACTTTACTGCTCCTATCCAGAACTTACCTTCACATTGTCCTGTTTGAGCATTCAGAGTGTATCCTGTACCACAGCTGGTGAAACGAATGCAGTGAAATGATCCTATGGTGTTGTCACAGCGTTGACTTTGCAGGCAGTTATGTCTGTTCACCTGACATTCATTGATGTCTATGACAAATATGATAATTACTGCATCAAATTCAAGTACCTTTTCAAAGCGTTGGTAATGCTTGTCATTTTCAATACCATTTCATACATATAATATATATAACTATCATAATTAGTTACATTAAAAAAATTTTGAAAGCAACAGTTTCATGTGCCACTGAATGTACTTTACACACTGATATCACAATATATGCATAACCATCCCAGTGCCCCAAACCATAATATTATGTTATGATGTTTACCCACATCAGCATATTCAACCAATAGGGTCATCGTTAGCTTTACCATGCTTTAGATACCATGAAGATGTTTGTTTTCTTTTTCCAACCACAGGGTGGGGCTGGGATTACAGGGATTGTGCAAGCTTCATATACCTATGTTTCAAAGTGTTAGCCCTCCAGCAGGTGTTGAGATAAAATTTTATACATAGCAATGGACACTTAGTAACATCACCAAAGCACACTTTTTACTGCCACTGGGTCATAATCCCATGCTGGGAATTTTTAGTTTCTTGTAATAAGCCTTATGGCAGGTTTTATACAAAACTGTGGTCTTCTTTCATAAACAATAAAAACTAATGAACATCTTACCAACACAGGCCTGAAGAAGAGGGTCAAGCTGGAAGCCAGTCTTGCATGTGCACTGGAAACCTCCTTGTATATTTTTACAGACCTGATTACTATCGCATGGGGATTCTGCACTATCCGCACATTCATCAATATCTGAAACAGTCAGGACTTACTTTTAACTGTTTGCCACTCGTACACACCATTACACACATCACCTCGGTGGAAAGCACATCCTTCACAAGATTTCAGACTAAACATATAATACAATGGTACATACAAATGTACCACATAAATAAGAGTTCCAAAACCCATTTCTTATAAAAATAACCCCAGTTGTAGCTATTTATCCAAGTTTCTGTAGTTTTATGGCTTCATTTATACTGCTGACTGTCACAGGACAAATATTAAGTCTGATTAAAACTATTAAGCTGTCAGGCTAGCTGAGAGGGACAGACGAAGAGTAGGAGTTAAGTTAAAATGTTATCAACTTTAGGGACTGTGTGATATAGTTACTTTGTTTACTTATGGCTTACTATATTCATCACTGATTGGCATGACAATAAATGAACAATGAATGGAAATGGATGTGGAAGACAACAGTTGTTACCAACTTTAAAGCACAAAAATGCCATTTTCTTGGAGGAAATGAGTAAATAAAATTCAGAAAAGCCAGTGTCTTGGCCCAGCTTTGAACTTTGGCCCTCCTGAATATGAAGCAATAGCACACATTGAACTGGCATTTGTGGAGTCCATTCATTCACTGTACAGTCTGTCTTGCGACAGTTTCTTAACCTCTTCCAAAGCAAGTTCTCCAGACAGTGCAATATAGTGCTTCCTCTTTCAAATTCTAGTATCTTCACTTGTTCTTAAGGTCATCCAGCAGCTGCATATGTCTTCTTCCTCATCTTCTTGCCCCTTCTATCTTTCCTCCATTATTGAGTTTTAGAAGGCAGTTCCTTTATAAGACGTGACAAATAGAGTAAGCCTTCCTTTGTTTTACTGTACGTAGGATGCTAATTTCTTTCTTGTCTCTAAAGTCACACAACTGGTCCAAATTATCTCATCCATCCTTCTCCAGCATCACACTTCAAAACTATCACGGTATTTTTCATCTTCTTTCCAAAGTGCCCAAGTTTCAACACCATATAAAGCTATGCTTTTGTTGGGTATTAAAATAAATATGACATACACAGAACTTTTAATTTGAGGTTTTCAGAGGTTTGTTGATAAAGTCTTCTGAGATATTACACCATGTCAGATGGTAACTAGTTGCCAGTACTTAAGAGCAGCTTTTTGCCTGGACTACCCTAATGATGGAGGGATGGAACTCCTTTATAAAGTCAGTAAATAATTACAAATATATATCATATCTCAGAAGGATTTAATCTTCTTGTATGTAATTACTCAAAAGTTATAAATAATTTGCATTATAAATAACATCACATACCCACACAAGTTTTACTGGTATAGTCAAGCTTGAAGCCTGGCTGACACTGAGATAGATCTGAGGATTTAGGCCCACATCTATAGCCCCCTGGCTCATTGATGCACACTTCTAAGTTGCAGACATGAGTCCCCTCCTCACATTCATTGATATCTGTATAAAAGCACAAGCTCTCAAGTATTAATATGAAATGTCGCACAAAATTCTGCACCCTGCTCCCACTGAACCAAAACAGAGGACAGTAATGTACAAGCTACACCTACACTATAAAATCCTGTACAGTGTTTGTATTATTTCTAATACACAACCAAAATGGTTCAATATACCTGCCACATAAGTATTAGCATAATTTGCTGATTGAAATCAAACGGATAATGCTAATTAAATACAAACGTGCCTTTCAAAACTGACACATAATAAAAGCTATATCCATTAGAAAATATAGGTATTGAAAACTATTCCCAGAACATTTACTGTGTGTAGAATTTATCAGAATATTTAATCTACACACCTTACTAGGAACTTTACTGAGATCACAAAAGTTATGATAAATTAATCTGATGATAAACTATGACACTTCATATGTATCATGTATTTCTCACTTACTTAAATTTGTCACCAGAATATGGAGATATGCAAGTAATTTGGTGACATATGAAGTAAAAAAATATATATATATATATATATACATGTACCTAACATATGCCATTATGTTTGTCACATGTTTGTAGCTACAGAATTGTTAATTAGGGATTTTAATGTCTACACAGCAGAGCTGAGCCACACTGATTTCATGCCTAATACCATCAAGGCAATTGTAAAATGTCTTAACATTTTTTCAGAATTGTATGTACAGTATATTTACAGCTATACTTTACTTCAGCATTTGTTCTTCCTCTCTCCTTCATACTACAGTAAAGTATGACCAGACACACCCCTCCTCCCACCCCC
>Ga0136643_10003962_pt1 | contig 20186 bp, 13 predicted proteins | sample TergutLab28metaG_FD_96883 | JGI IMG/M metagenome (GOLD analysis project Ga0136643, IMG submission 96883) | Labiotermes labralis P1 segment gut microbial communities from Petit-Saut dam, French Guiana - Lab288 P1 (version 3) (version 3) | ecosystem: Host-associated > Arthropoda: Insects >...
TATAAGGAATAAAGTAGGTGATTATTTTCTAACAGATGCTTGAGCTGCTTCGTGGCAAATGTCAAAAATATGAACAGTAGAGTACATAACGTAACAAAAAAAACATGTTTGTATGAATTTAAATCAGCTGTGTTCAATAAATTATGGCACTACTCAACAAAAGCGGTTTTTTGAAAATCTCCTAGATCTTCGAAGTCTTCTTGAAGACGAATACAAAGTTCTCCCCATGCCTTTTTCGTTTCGTTTCTGTCTTTATAAATATCATCCGTCTTGTCCCACAACACGGGACTGGCTTCAAACAAATCGGTGTCGAAATCAAAATCGTCCATCTTCACTATTGTAAGACTACTGTTTCAGCGCTCTACTGACACTGCAGTGGAAAGTTATCGCTGGGATACAGCAGGGTAAAAACCGGAGTGTGTGAACGTGTCTATAAGCAAAACATGCACCACTGTTGACTCATCGACCGGCCGGCGACCGGGCATAGTAGTGGATAGATCCGGGCGCTACAGGGCAGCCGGCCGGTAAATTCCACTTCGCCCACGACCTGGTTGTGTGCATACGCCTATGCTTTCCTGTGTCCCACTACTTTGTCCGCCTGTAATCGGATCCTGCCGGCCGGTCGACAACCGGAACGTGTGAACGAGGCCTTAGGCTACGCGGTAAACGACCAGGGAACCGAGGTTCGATTCTCGGCGCACGTAAGGGTTTCCTCTTCTCCAAAGCGTCCAGACTGTCTCCGGGGCTCACAAGGCGGCCATCACAGTCCGCTACCCACGGTTCTGCGCGCAGTAGTTTTGTGAACGGTTTGGGTGGATCGAGGGTTACTGCGACAGACATGACTTTGACAGTTTCGTTGAAACTGACATACATCTTGCGTTTACTGTGCGACTTGTAGCAGTTAAAACTGTCAGAGAGTGTCCGTAGTCGCCGTAGCCACATTGCTTATCTTGTAGCTGCCTGCATCGTTAACACGGCTACCAACAGATCGACATGACGTGTTCGTCACCTCTCCCACGCTACCTGGTCAGCAAGCGTAGGCACAACATTTTCAAAAACCGAAAACCGGGTCACTTAATAACTTCTACGTCGCATGGGGTGTAATAGGCAAAAATTTTAACCTGTGAGGAAATATAGAAGCAGAGCCGTTTATTGATAATGCTGCTGCGAGGTACTCCCAAAATGTGACATTGAGATACAAACAATTAAATGTTAGAACCCATAAAATTATAAAAATTCAGACACTCATCTGACTTGCTTATTTCTTCACATGTCGTCGCCCCATCCTTCACACCGTCACAATCGACACGTTTATCTTCCCCTCCACCTGGCTGACGGCTCTCCCACTTCTAGTGATGTTCTCTCCGACTGTGGGAAAGTCAAACCATTCGCACGCATCGTCAGAAATGTCGTACCTTTGCAACTCTCAAAAAACCCGGGACATTTGGCGTCCCGAACAGAATTTGGCGAGACACTGGGACATAACCCTCTAAACCTAATGTGATTTGAATGTGTGGGATCCTTCAGCAAGCTGTGGCTATGCGTCTTTACCGCTAATACTGCAACTGTGTTGCTGCCAGTCTTATGTGCCGCCACACCAATGTGCACATCTTGCCTCACGGTACAGCCGATTTATGAAGCCAAATATCCATCTTATACATCACGGCATGTCTAAGCATTGCGCCAAGGAATGCGTGCAGTCGGATGTAGTATTCGTTATCATTTAAACTAATTATATTTAATTACTGTTCCTAGAACGTGCAGTTTGGCACACGGAAGTGCAGTACTGTTGCAGAATTTAGGTGTGTTTGGGGAGATGAAGTGGATTGTGTCATTGCCATTGGTCTGTCAGTAGGAGCTTGAAACCTGCAGGGCAGATTTCAAAACAAGAAACTCGGCACACATCTATAGTGGGTCGTGTCGACAGAAATTCGTAAGTCGGGTTTAGTTTGTGGTGCATTCAGACTGCAGCAAAGAAATGTGCAGCAAAATTCTTTATGACCTACAAAACTGGTGTTGTGCCTCGCCATGCAGATGTTCTTAGTTCTTGACGGCTTGCAGCTCAGATGGTTTTGCGAGACTCAGAAATGGCTACGCCTTCGGTGTGCTGTTGGCAGCAAATTGCACTGTTGTGTTCTGTGAACACTGAAATGTACACCGGGTGTGAAGAGAACTCTCAGTGTCCGATTATGTCTGCTGGATATCTGAACCAGTAGCTCAGTAACAGCTCTTGGTAACAATAGCAGCAGCGATGAGGAAGTTTCCAGTAGCATCGTTTGTAACGGGAGCAGAAAGAAATATTTAAATTTACGGCTTAATTATAGACGAAGGTTTCTTTTTGACGACGGTGTTGAGTAATTTTATGTAGGCTGCAAAAACGAAACATCCTGAGTGTTTAATTGGTAATGTCGTGTGAAATGAACTTACTGAATTGCTTGTATCTGTAGCTGTTTGTGTACCAGAGAGACCTTCTGCAGTGTGTTGTGATGCTCGCTGCTGTTGCAGAACAAAGCAAGGCTGTGCACTATGACAGCGTCACGTGTTTTGTGCAGACAGTTGTACTAATTAATAGCCATCAACTCAACTACTTATTCCAATTAAAATCACAACTGCAGCACCATCTTTCGGCGTAAAATGTCAATCCGCAAGATGGCGCTGTACTGTTCGCGGTTACCCTCTGTCATATTTCAAGTGACTGACGCATGTTTCTGTTTTGGATAAGAGCAAAGAGCTGTTTTATATATATCCTGCCTCAGAAACAGAACACGATTAAGAGCGGTCTTTATAACTGTTTACAGGTATGAAAATACCATGTTTTATTTGCTAACTCATTTAATGTTGTTAAATTTGACAAATGTTAAAGTGAAATGACACTTCTGTAAAGTGTTTGGAATTTGTGGTTTATCAGTTGATTGGTCGTGCTGTAACAGACAGCAGCAGTCGAGTGCGAGTTGTGGGGTTAGCACAGCAAAGTTGCTGTGGGATATGACGCTATGTCGTTGGGACAATAGTTGTCGACGTTTCGAAGGATGGGGAACTTTCCCAAAAAGAGGGTCACATTCCACAGGACTGTCTATATATTTTTCTAATAATCTTAAAATTCCGATTTATAAGAACCTTACAATTTTTTATCTGACTTCTCTTACTGTCGAAGACACACGGTAGCACAACCTAGAGGCCTGTACCGACAAACGAAGTGTCTCTAATGACTGTTTGTTGCAGGGAACATCATCGTTAGTCTGGGGTTTGTCTCTTAATTTCTGCAAACAGGACGATTCGGACCCTGGTTCGGTTTGCGTCGTAAGTTTTTAACTCGGTTAGGCCCGTTACGAAGAGCCCGTTTGAATGACTGGCCTTGACCAATGATGGACCAGTGGTCCAGTCCACTGACTGAGACAACTTCTGTCTGAGGACCTTAGCTGAAACCTGATGACGGAAACATCCGGCTTCCGAGGTTCTGCAGTCGGAGATACCCAGACCGATGAACAGCGACTGTGGGAGCCCTGTGTGACGCAGGTGACGTTACGGGAAATGTTACTGGCAACGTGAAACACTGTCGACTGCGCTGTGGAGTACACGAAGTAACAGTTGCAGTTCAAGATAAAATCAGGCTGTATGTCTGTCTGTCTTGTTGATATCAGGAACGATACACAAATTACGGATTACAGTTTGCTGTTTAAGATAACGTTCCTGTACACACGCGATGACGTGTACAGGAAGTCTAAATATATTTCCACCTACTATTAACTTCGGAACTATATGGAGGTGAGTGGTCAATCAGCTTCAAGCCCCGGCCGCCTTAACGCCGCAGAAAGAACCTCCAGTAACCACTGAACGGGATGAAGGGTGGTCTGGACCTTTTGGAGACGAGAAAAATCTCTTACCCCTACATGGAATCGAACCTGTAATGGTCAAACCCGCAGGTCAAATTTACGTGTGGCTGGAGTTTTCGTAGCTCCGGTTTTTGAGCAGCTCAATCTTTTCTCATCTCACACATTTGCATTCGTCTCTTCCCAATATGCCCGATCTCTTTGTTCAAGTAAAGACACGCAATTATCAAAACGTTTTCCTTCTGCTCCCCTCTAACCTGCCGTGTTCACTTTGCTTTTACATTCCTATCTAATTTTGAATAAGTGCAGAGTTTTCAAAAGAAAGTCAACATTTTGACAGATGTGTGTTTTTGAATGACTGTTAGGCAGTGCAAGGACGTGTACCTTGTAGGGTAGAGGAACTGGAACACCGTGTGGGACAGTTGAAGAAAACCCCAACAACTGAACTATAGTCTATTATACAGTTTTTACAATTAAAGAGCTAGACTTCCGACATGTTTCGACCCTTTATGGGCCATCCTCAGGGATTGTACATTATTGTGTTTATAAATAGATAAAAAAAAAGAGAAAATTGCATTAAAATCATGTGATGTTTCGAATTTGGTGCTGTGGGTTCGTAAGTTCGATGAGGCGTTTCTTGTAAATCAATGCACGGATATGAATCGCGTGGCGGTTGACAGGGACTCGATGTGAGCCCCTGTTGTCAAATTGCAAAGGTCTATTCTGCAGTCCGTCTGTTGCCACTCGTTCAAGCATGTCTGGCTCTTATCTTTCCACATACTTCTGTGTCAGTCATTTTGTAGAGATTAGAACCTGCACTAAGCTAACTCTTGGTCCATGTTCAATTGTTTATTATATACGATTTTCTCGCACGGGTTTTCGTTTCTGAACCTTGTAGTAATTTAAATGTAATCTTTGTTGTCGTGCTGCACGAACCCCGCTTCCCCTACACGATGAACAATTTGCATCGCTATGCCGTACATACATCATTATGTTTTACTTGCAGCAGGACTGAGTTGTTACGCACAAAAACACCAAGGCGAAACAATGAAACAAAAGATGATGCACTGTTTCTGTATTTAATTCACGGTAATTTACACGTTATTAAATTTGTAAGGTGTCAGAGTCCCTAGCCGTGAACCCTGAACTCGTTATTTTTAAAACAGAATTAACGGCCACAAGGTTGGTTTCCAGCTATCGTTATAACAACACTACCGTGCATTTTCACAGGACCTTTCGGAAAGGTCAAGAATTTCTACTAGCAACAAAAAGGAAGAAGAAGAAAATTTGTAAAATGTGTATAAAAGTTGGTGAGAACGGACGGTATGAACATTCCAGCTATATCATTAGCGGTCACACCGGTACTGCGCCGAAGTGAGGTCACGTGCGAAATTCAGCATCGCCATGTACTTGACGCTGGTAGCCGTCTTGGCTAGCGCCGTCGCTGCAGACACCAGCAAGTACTGCAGCCTCTGTCGGCCAGGAAGTGCCTCTGGCGACAGCGCGCACCACACCATGTGTCTGTACCAGGCAAGTGCACTTTTGTGTGCGTCGATTGATGACTGGGTTGTAGAACGACGTTTTTAACCTGCTTGCGCCATGTAACTAGTTTTATTTTTTCAAAATTCTTGGTGATATACTCGAAACAATATGTGGTGAATTCTGGGGCAGTCTGCTGTAAGATAGAAACCGAACATTTTCATGAAAAGAGTCTTGTTAGAGAGGATGGCTGGCGTTCCAACTGGGCATTTTCGGAGCAGAAATGCCGTTTGGCCTGTCAGTCTGCTGAAAGGCCATGCATTTACGACCCCACATCGGTCGTCGGTCCTGCTCAATACAGTATCTTCAAATATTACATTACCAATTGTATTGACCCTCTAAAGCCCAGCGGTCACTATATGTACCACACAGTGGTCACTATATGTACCGCACAGTGGTCACTATATGTACCACCAGTTTAACATTCACAAATCCTACGTTCTACCCACACAGCTGTATTTATGTGTTTTGTGTGGATCTGAGAACAAACAGCCATTATTTCCCTATACAACATTAACTGGCTGGTTTTTATAACTGAGACGGAGTGTGTTTACTGCGCGGTACGGACTGGGTATTTAAACGTACGAATAATTTAGGTTAATTTTAGTCTTTCAAACGTTGATAAACGAACTGAAATGCACATACTGCAAAAACTACTCAACTTTTTAAACCGGTTCATGATAACCACATCCTTAATTAAACTAATTACAAAATAAAACCATTTACATAGACATAAATAGTGTCATTTTCACCCCTATTTTATTGCGACATTATTGCTTTAAGTTGGCTGCGATAGCGACTGGCTATGGTCTGGACGGTTTGGGGTTCGAATCCCGGTGGGGCAAGTTTTTTCATACGTCTCCAGACCGGTCGTGGGGCCTACGCGGCCCCATATACAACGAGTACTAAGTCGGTCCCGGGGATAAAGAGACCGGGGCGTGTTGTTGACATCCACTTCTTCTAGCGCCGAGGTTAAAGAAAGAGTAGTTCTATACTTCTACTTCTCCCCTGGTCCTTTAAGATGTGTTGTAGGCTGAACTTTACTGCATGTTCTGCAGCACAGTCACAGCGGACGTAAGGGAATTGACGCGTTCTGTGTGGCTGTAAGGAACGTTGTATTAGCTGTTACACTGTAGCGCAGATCAGAGCAGATCAGATCACAACAGATCAGATCACATCAGATCATTGTAATCAATACTGCAATGTATGATTTACTCCTCCATTTCAAACACAAAATTTGTATAAATTCACGTTCCTGCCAAAGAAGGATGCTGTGACCTCACAATGTCACTGAAGTTTAAACACCTGGACAGCCTATCGGCGAAGTTGGACGCTGCACTGTGCTTTATGCGCTACATAAACAGAGGGCGCACTTTTGCTAGGGACTTGCGCTGGACATTGATTTAGTGCGAGCTGCACCTACAGGCGTGGGCTGTAAGAGGTTCTGACATAGGAGTGTCTGAGGTATTACACTGTGTCGCTGTTAGTGGTCGAAGGTCCTTCATCTTCAGGGTCAAGCAGTCTAAGGAATTTTATGTTTGTATGCTGTATGAATCTCAGCTTTGAAAAGGTGAAACATAAATGCCTTTTTCTTCAACCCAGCCGCAGGTATTTGTATTTACACAGTACAGCTCTCTGTGGACGGAGGCACTCACGTGGCCAGACACGGACTGCCTTGGAGGAATCAGCCTAATACGAGTATAATTCGGTCGACCGAAGTCTAGAGTAATCTATAGTCTTCGTCACTTGACATGAGCAACAGGATTATTTTCGTAAAGCCCCTGGCGTTTTGTTAGCGAGCCGGAACTGGCGTCGTACTAAGAGTAGGGAATGCATATGTGTATGGGTGTGGTCTGTGGTGTCCTGCTATAACAGAGGAGGGAGTGCCACTATAGGATGTCGCTGTATTGTATGTGGGACCTATGATCACGTGACATGTAGGAGGACCTAAAATCATGTGAGATTCCCACTGAAGGATTTATGCCAAGTGACAGGAATTTTATGGAAGTAACACACCTGTAACATAACATCTTGCATGCCACAGGGCGTCGGTCCTGCATGCACGGAAGCCCTGGACGGCGGAGTGACGTTGGAGGAACAGCTGTTGATAGTGCAGGAGCACAACAGATTGCGGTCCGACGTGGCCAGTGGTAGCGAGACACGCGGTCTGCCGGCCGGAGTACCCCAACCGCCCGCCGCGAACATGATGGCTCTGGTACAGTTGTTTGCCTCAAGTTTCATCTTTCCTCATAGCTTAATGTCCCACAGAGAATTGAGAAATGCCTAGAAAGTTTTAGACGGAAAACCTGAAGGAAAGCATTCGTGTTAGTTTAGATGCCATGGCTCAGACGATTAGAGGCCAGCCTGTCATCTCGCAGGCCTGGGTTCGATACCGGGTCAGTCGATGTGGATTTTGTGGTGAACAAACTGACACTAGCACAGGGTTTTCTCTTTATACTTTGGTTTCCCCTGTCAGTATCATTCCACCAGTGCCCCATACTCACTCATCAGTCGCCGGCTGTACATGCTGTCAGCAGCTGGCTGCTTCATTATGCAGTACACCCTTACTTAAACACAGAAATAATGTTGTCAGTCCTTTTGTTTGGACAGTCCAAGACCTCAGTCATTGTTATCACTGATGATTATGATGATGATAATGATGGTTATTTAAGAACCTAATATTTTACAGGGCTGTAGTCCTGTGTGACTTACTGCATCACCTTCACTGCTCTCTCATGTCTCACCTTCAAACAGCATTTCGACAAACCTGACCACAACGTTTCTGTCATTCCCATTTCCTCCTCTGTTTAACCACACCTCAGAAAGTTACACAATTTGTGCGCTAACAAATGTAAGTCCTTTGTTAAGTTTATTTTATTTTCATCGCAGAAATGGGACGAAGAACTGAGTGAAGTGGCTCAGTTGTGGGCCGATCAGTGCATCTTCCGACATGACTGTCGAAACGTGGGTGAGTAAACAGTGCCGATGCTGTGGTTAAAATTGGCTACGGCGAGTCTTAGAGCCATACAGTTGCAAAGTGAGCTGAGGGTTACCTAGTGGAGGAGAGCGAAGTCTTAGCGTGGGACTGAGGGCGGAGAGGAATTCAGTGTGATCATTTAAGGTGGCTAGCTCGCTAGCTAGCTAGTTAACTAACTAACTAGCTAACTAACTAACCAACTAACTAACTAACCAACTAACTAACCAAATAACAAGCCAACTAACCAGCCAACTAACTAACTAACCAACCAACCAACTAACTAACTAACTAACTAATTACATGCAGCATTTGTTCTTGAGAAGCTAAATCAGCTAGTCAAGAAATTCCCATTTTATGGAGCCGACTGTTCATTACCGTATTCACAGCAGCCCGCTACCTACTTCTGTCTTCGGCCAGATCAATCCTGTCCAAGCCGTCACATCGATTTTTTTAAGATGCAGGTTCATATTATTCTACCTTTTATGCCTAGGTCTTCCAGTGGTCTCTTTCCTTCAATTAACTCACCAAAACCCTGTGTGCAGTTGGCTCTTCCCCCAACACGCGCCACATTACGGATTGTCTCGTCATCCTCCATTCCTTTACCTGCTATAACACTTGGTGAGCAAAGTCACGAAGCTCCTCATTCTGCAGTTATCTCCAGTCTACTCTTTTTCCTGCTGTTCTCAAATGCCTTCGGCTACGGTAGAAACAATTATGCATTTTAATTGTCAAATTCAAACCCACATTATTTATTCTACTCAGGTTTGTCGTATCTGAAGCAATTGAAAGCCCCTCCTTGACCCCTCGCAGTGTTACACATTCTGTCTCTAACTGTACTGTACCGAAAACATTGACTACCTTGATTTAGGAGGCAGGCAGGGCGTGTAGGAACGACACTGAAGGTTCAGTTTAAAGATGTCATTCCGGAATTTTGCCTAGAAGCAGGCAAAGTCTGAAGTTGTGCTGTTCGTACCTGAGGACCAATCAGTTACAAACAACACGTGCTGTCCATTTCGGATCATTTACAGTCTTCATTGACCAGCGTTACAAGAACTCCCTCCCGCAGGCAGTCCGTTACGCCTGGTGGCGGACCGATCCTGTCTCAGAAATGTTGTTCTGTAGTTTCTGTTTCAAACTTGGTGCGACGAACAAAATGCAAGTGTCGCACGACTCGAAGCGCCATAGGCCTACAGCGTCATCATAATCCTATAGCACCGTCTGACAGCCGTATTTAGCTCAAAGTGAAAACCAAACACGTCACCTGTACCGAGGCCACGCAACAAGTCACCTGGTGGTGGTGGTGGAGCCCAAGACTGCTCCTCTTTCAGCGCCCCTAGGACAATGTCAGTCAACCAGACCGCAGGGCTTTTTGCTGGGGCCTTTTATGGCTTTATTGTCGCTGCCGACTTGCTTTTGAGTGAAAGGCTAGAGGGGCGGGTGGATGCTTGTGGGGGATGGGGTGTGGCGTGGTCGGAATTTGGGAATAGCTTCGTGGTGTCGTTGTGCTGCAGTCTGGAAGTCGTGGACAGTTAGTGTGACGTTCCTCACGGTTGCTGGGCGCAAGAATGCTGTACCTCCCACTGTTGTGTATCCTTGTATAACGAACGTCTTTTTCTCAGAGGACTTCAAAGTGGGACAGAACGTCGCGCAGTACTGGAACGATGTGGCGCCGGAAGTACAATGGCGGAGGGTGATACGCAGCTGGTACGACGAGGTCGGCGACTGGTCGTCAGAGGACACGCCAAAGTTCAGGTACACTCGTTCGAGCCCTGGGCGGTCCTGCCGGCCAACCCAAACTCATACACACTTAAATTTATGTATGATACTGTAGGTTTCTACGGCACTGTGTTCTGAATGTGACACCGTGCAGCCTGATGCTTGCTAACAATGTCTGGGGACATGCTGGCTCTGTCTTCAGTGTAAATTGAACAGCGCCACGTTACTGCAAACTGTTGTCTCTACTAACTTCCTAACTACGAACATTTCTATTCCAGTTACGAACTGAACAGAACGCTCACTGGTAGAACCTGAATTCAACACAGCTGTACGAGTATAAACAGTTTGCTACTGGACATGACCCAGCAACATATCGTCATTTCTCACAGCTATTTTCCTGAGTTCCATCTGAATGTTATCCCACCTTCTGTCTTTCCAAGATATTCCTTCAGCAGAATTCTGTGAGCATATCTTGTGTTTCTGTCTATGCTAGACATATTCCTCTGCAGTTTACCACATGAACGCAATTCTAAACGACCCGCGGAAGGCCTGTTTATAACCACCAGCGTTGTACTATCACAGTAATTTGGTGTCTTGAATTTCTGTATACTGCTGTCAGTCAAACAGTTCACAGTTTCAGCAACTCTACTCAGATATAACGTCCCTGCGAAGGAGTGGAATCAGAGCTGCATGTATTCTTAACCTCGGATTTAGGTTCAGGTATGCCATCAATTTCATGTCCCAGCCACTTCTGCCCCGAGAAAAGGGGCTTTCGGTACACGTCAAATTGGTAGTGGGTTAGCCACGGAGCATGTCTGGACCTGTTGGAGAAAGCGTATTGCCCAAACAGACCTGCGGCACGTGACGCCGTGTAGACTGCAACATGTAAAGCTTACCCACGTTCCGGAGAGCTTGTTCTCTATATCTCTGGTGTAACTTGCCTGTTGTGACAGTGCAGGTTGTTCACGTCTTGGATTAATTTGAAGTTGGAGTAGCTTGGCCCTTCTGAACGTTGGCACCCACACAGCGCCATGTTGCGTAAGAACGGAATCTTCACGAGCACCGCTGTAAGCACCGACAGTGTCTCCTCTGCTCTCTCCAAAGCTACAGAGCTGCGCATTACCAGGTCCAGACATTTTTTGTATAATATTGTACCTAAGTTCTACATCCAGAGTCATTATTTTGTCTATCAACTATCCCTTGCTACTTTCTGTCGGCTCGTTTATCGTGTTAAAGTGACCCACTTATACGACCGCCCACTCGTGAGCGGAGCTGCGGCGGGAAGTGACAAACGACCATTAGTTTATTATATGCCTCTACATGTTTCGAGCATTTTGTGCTCATCATCAGGAGGTCAAAATTGTATTATACAGCATCTGGTATCATCACACCTGTAGGTGGCCGTCCGGTGCACCGGTTGAGAGAGGAGGCATATAATAAACTTGTTATAAAACAAGAATTTGTGCATTAAGTTGGTTAATTACTAAGATTTCCTATCTTGTTTACAATTGCGATGGAGTGTTCACTGGAATATTTAATAATAATACAGATTATTTTTAGTCCAAGTGACCAGTCAGACTTCTTGCAGTGGGCCAGTTTATTGCTATACCAGTCAATATTTAAACAAATTTTTGCTTACTAACAACAAAGCCGTTTCCATTAAACAGACTTAATGGAACCCCAAAGATGACCGCCCATTACACTCAAGTGGTGTGGGCCCAAAGTCGATTCGTGGGTTGCGGTCGTCGAGGGTTTCGTAGAGGGTCACTGTATGTGCAGCACTACGTATGTAACTATGGGCCCACAGGGAACTACAAGGGCGACCCGCTGTACCTTATAGGCGCGCCCTGCACCTTCTGCCCCGAGGATTCTGAGTGTACAAACGGCGTGCTGTGTGGTGAATATACATTTTGTTTTGGAATTTGAGTGTGAGGTTTGTGTAGATGTAGTCTTTGTGTGCTATAATAATGATGAATTGTTGGTCAGTAGTAACGAAGGCATCTGCCATTACTGGGACAGTAGGAGGCAGAGAACTGCAGTGGGTTTGGCATGTAGCTTGTATAGGGGAGGCAAGATATGCATATGTAATTCTGGCGGAAAGCTTCTTGGGAGGCTGGAAAGGAAATGGAATGATAATATTAAGATGGATGTCAGGGAAATAAGCTCTTGGTGTGGGATTTGGATGGATTTTCCTCATTGTAATGTCGAATGGCTGACATTGGTTTTGGCCATGTTGACACTTCGCGTTTCGTTATCTAGGTTTCCCGGTGAGAGGTGATATGATGTGCTGTTGTCTGTGAGCTGTGTGGTACATTTAATGGTCGTTGTTTTACAATTTCAACAGAACACAAACTGCACATTGTGGTCATCTGTAAGGCAGAAAGCCAAGTACTGCCATTGTACTTTCTATGTACTGCTTAATACTGCCAATGTACTGCCAGTGTACTGCCAAGTACTGCCTAGTACTGCCAATGTACTCAGGATATTAATTCTGTAAGCCATCCGTAAGAGAAAATTGTCATATGAGCAACCAATAAGCAGCAGAAATTAGACTGCGCGTTTAGACATATGAGGAGCAGCCTGCTAACCTGAGATGTATATAAAGAACCAGAAAAAGTTAATGTAGTGTAGGGAAATTATGCCTTTTAGCTGTGAGAGCCTTACACAACACATGCATACATAACTACACTGTGTGGGCAGAAGGTAGAATTTGTGAATGTTAAATCTTGTGGTATATATAGTGACCACTGGGCTTTAAACGAGCTTACACTGTAAAAAAAAATTAATCTGGAGAGCACCTTACAAGTCGTAATGTACCAATATGACAGTTGTTTGGCAAAATGTAGAAAAAAAAATCCGAGAACTCGGCTCGAGACCCCAGGTGACCATATGCTAGCCAGTGACTGTTATGGGCACGGGTGCTGAACTGCGGTATTTAGTTTGCCGCTTGGTACTTGTGGAGCTACACAAAGTAACATTGAGGCCTACTGCTGACTGTAGGTCAATTCGTGTTCGTGGGACTGCAATATTCTGAGACATGATGGCTTGTGGTTTGGTAAGAATATTATCGACATTTCGGAGAAACCTGCTGCCTCCTTCCTGTGCCCGGAAGACCAAGTTAGCACGATCCCCTGAAATGTCGGTACATTTTTCACAAACTACACGGCGTCTGATCCCGGAAATCATTAATCCTTATAAATATTGCCTTGAAAACAGGGCGTAGGTAAAAGTGTTCCTGAACACGCTGTGAAAGCATAAGTGAGTGGAGGTGGGGCTCCACTCATTCCTAATCTCGGCTGTAGACGGAGATGCGTGTTCACTTTCACGCCACGACCACAATTATACCTGGGGAAAACCTCTGCGTTTTAAAAATAATTAGAGGGTTTGGTGGGCCCCGGGTCGAAGGGCGCTGTGGACAACAAAAACATCTAGTCTCGACTCTCGGTTGTCCGTCCTGTAGCCCATCACGTCACCGACTGCACAGATATCGGAAGTCACTAAGCTACAGCGCTGTTGAGTTCAGATGGATAGGCCTTTGAGCAGCAGAAAGCTTGCAGCAGGCGCAGTGAAATTGAAGACATTAAGGCCAGTCGGAAAACAGCCGGACTTTGTTTTTGTTAATCAAATTGCTGGCGCGTCGAATTGCCACGTGGAATCTGCACGTGGATCTTCTGTTTACATGCAAACGTACGAATCTGGTGCACTGAATAACAGATAGGAAGAAGGTGCAAGGAATAGATTAATGACAGCAATTAGAGTTGTGTCATTAGAAATGATTAATTCATTGAATTGTATGTGCCCTGCGTTATAAGCGTGTTCCGCTAGGTTCAGTTGTATCAGTGAGTGCGTAACACTAAGCTTATGGCTGTGACTGTACCACCTGTATTGTAGCCTATTGTCTGTGTCGTTTATATTGTTTTGCCATTTTATGTACTCCTCCGTCTCGAGTGATTAATCAACAAGGAGATGGGCGGGGCATGTAGCACGTATGGGGGAGAAGGGTCTTTCATATTGTTTTGATGGGGACGTTGAAGGAAAGACGTCACTTTGAAGGCGTAAGTGTAGGTGGGACGATGATAATATTAATATAAATCTGCAATAAATAGTCTGGGATGGGGCTTGACCGGGATAGATCTGGCTCAGGGTAGTGACCGATGACGGACTGTTGTGAATGCGGTTATTAACTTTCGTGTTACATAAATGAGGGGAGTTTTTTGACCAGCTTAGCTTCTCAAGACGAATTCTGCTCAGTGGGTTTATTCTGTTGCGCCATATCAGTTACATTTTGTTCCCGAGTTCTCGTCCGTCGTGGTGCGCAATTTCGTATTTCTCCGCCCATTTACCACATGTATAAAGTTGCTCTACACAATTAATACACAGTTTTTCCATTTTCTGTGATCCCAGTTTTTACTGAGAGTCTTTAAATGCGTCTCTGCGCTGTATAATGAATGTTAAACAAATCACACAATAAATACTTAAACAAGTTTCGATAAAAACCACTTGGTATTTTTAAATCGCTCACGTTTATTGGCGTCTTTTTTTATATTTTACGTTCAATTTGGACACCCTTCAGTAATTCTGTTTGTACAGAACCATCTCTGGGGCAGTAACTGACCACAAGCTTTGAAAGTACCGTTTTCACATTACCAGATAAAAAAAAAAGCAGTCAGGTCCCACCGAGACTTGAACTCGGATCGCTGGATTCAGAGTCCGGAGTGCTAACCATTACGCCATGGAACCGTCGAGCGCGTGGGCACGGCCGGTGGATTCTCGTCAATATTTGAAGTGCACAGCGCAGTTCGGCTGACAATATTGAACAGGGAGGGACACGTACGGTCCACTCAAGATCAGGTCACGGTCAGGTCACGATCAGCTGAGGTCAGAAAAAGTGTTGGTTGGTTGTGTGTGATTGCATCTGTTCATGCCAACGGTCATGCTTACGTCACTGGCCGCTCAAACAGCGCGGCATTCCGCGAAACAACGCTTGTTGCCAAAGCAGTGCGATTTTGTCGGTTGTGCTTTGAACATGCTTAAATTAAAAAAAGCTGTGATAGAGCGCCGCGAGAGCTTTCAGTGTGAGTGCTGTAAGCCACTGCCTGACCGTGAGTTTTCCTTGAGCTGACCTTCGTGTCTTTCCTTCAGGTTTTCTCAGAAAAATTCTGTATGCATTTTGCGCTTCCCATACACGCAACATGCCAGACCTGTCTCACCTTCTTGACCTGGTGACCCGTTAGTTGTTATGATTATTATGGACGTGTTGCTATTTATCAGAACCTAACTGCTGTCAACACATTACTGTCCAGCCGCCGGTGCCGGCGTCCTGCCCGACGTCTACGCTCACCGCTACCAACACAAACCGAAGAACAACGCAACAACAACAACAACTTCTGTCAATCCGAATGTGACGTCTGTGCCTGACAACAACGAGCTGTACTCGCGGCAATCCAGTAAGGATGCTTACTTGGAAGAGGCAAGGAAAGCGATTTGGGACGGTTGGATCAGACGTGGGAGCCGAGAATGAAAGAGGTCAGGGTGGCCTTCGGAAGGTGGCGATGGTGCTGTGGGGTGTGCGGTGAGGGTTTATGTGTCTGGGGATGAATGGAAGTAGCTCTTAGGTTCTTGGGAATTGCTGACACTTAGCTCATTGTGAGCGCAGCTGACACGGACGGCCAGACAGACAGACAGATATGAGCTGCACTTAATGCTACTCTTCACAATATTGTGCGTCCTCAAATTGTGATCACCAATGCAGTTGAAGGTGCCGTCTTCTCAGACGTGACGTTTCGGAAATTCTTGCCTTCTGTACGGCGATAGACGAGATGGAAAATGTAGCAGTAAATGTCTGCGAAACGTCGGTACATTTCTACCAAACTACACGGCGTCATATTTCGGAGGACAGCAATTTGTATTTGGCGCTTCTTTTGTAGTGTTTCGCAAAATCTTTCTTTTTTTTCCGAGCGATATATTAAAACAACATTTGTGTGTTCAAACAAAATATTCGCCTGGTGTAATGCATTCGGTACCAAAGGGTGAATTTCCTGTGACAGACAGACAGACAGACTGTCTGCAATCTGTAGACCTGCTCTGAACATACGGACCATTACCAACCCAATAGGACTGGAAGCAAATTAATTTGAAAAGCGGAAGACACAAAAGTTACCACTCCTGAAGTATGTTACCGGAAAGTAATGAAGTGATTAAGTAACTGCAAAGTGAAGAATGTATAAGAAATTCGACGTGTTGTGAAAGGAAATTACTGCAGAAGAAAGAAGAGAAGCAAAAATGAAGACCAGTAGTTACGACGACGTTCTGGGATGTGATGTGTTCAATGGCAGTGATCTGACGTAATGACTGGTTGGCTTCTCACACCTGAACAAGATCCCACAGGAGGCCGCGTGGCCCCATTGCCGGCCTGAACGATGTGGAGAAGAAGGAACTTGATCCTCCTGGAAGTCGAACCACGTGTGTGGGATATTCCACCTGTACTGACAGAGCTACCTCTAGTACATAATAATCAACTTTTTTGAGCGCCGTGTTGTCTCCAGCTTCAGGGTGAAAGACGGACGCAGCTGATTCCTCTAAGGCATTGGTATTTACCAAAATACACGGCGTCACGTCTGAAAGACCGTCGCCTCAATATTCTCGGCCATGAGCGCACCAAACTTGGAATATAATCCATTTCGGCACGGCTTTTGGTAACTCTGACGGCCGGAAGACCGTCGGAGTGTCGCGCCTTTTTTGTGTGGCACTGAGAGGCAGTCGCATGGATCGGCAGACATGGCCCACGTACTGAATGTATTGTTTAACTTTTAAAGCACTCTGGTAACTATACACACCACCAGGTCTGACGCTCACAATCTCTAGCTTCTGTATTTATGTGTTTTGTACGTATCTCAGAACAAACAGCGATTATTTTCAATAAATAGCACTTCCTGATTGGTCATGTCAGTGAAGAAACTGTGTGTTTTCTGTGAGGTAGTAGTGAAATTTCCGAATAAATCTGTAGTGGACCAAGTGACACTGAGACAGAGTTTATCCGCAGTCCTACGTTCCCTTCTCCTTTTCTTTTCAGTATTACTCCACCTACACTCGGTATTTTTCTTCCATGTGCAAGCTGACGTGAGAACCGCTGTTTCGGATATCGGAGAGCACCAGGCAGACAGACAGACAGACAGATATTTCACACTCTTGTCTTCGAAAGGTTGGCACAGTGCATAAGGTAGTACGAGGAAAAGTCATTCTGTGTTGGTGCAGTTTGGAGCAACTGTTGTGACGTCAGAACACTGGCACGTCGAACCACTGCCATTTCTTGTCCATGGTTTCATCCAGTTCATAAATCTCACATCTGTATTTCAGAATTCTGCAAACAAACGAACAAAAGCTCCGTCAGTCTTGATCGTGCTCCCACACAGCAACATGCCGTTCTGTTGCTGCCTCTAGACAGAGTTCAACAAGTGCGCCATTTTGTGTAGGTTCCGTAATTTGACTGTAGGTGGCTCTGTTTACACACGAGCATCCAGTTTGACATTGCCAATTGTCTGCAGCAACAATATTTGACAAATTGCGACAGATGGAAGTACGTGTTGTCAATAAACACGTTTTTATTTCTTTGTAATTACTGAATGAATAAATAAATAGCCAGCTAACTCCAAGTGAGAGAGAGGTCGATTTGAAAAGCCTACAGTTCATCAGCCAGTAAGGAAATTCCACGCGATTTACATGACCCGCCAGTTGACAACCGCCCGTCACGTTTCCCTATTCTGAGCAAGATTAATCCAGTCAAAGCCCTCCCATTCTATTTATGCAAGATAATTTTAATATTTATCTTCCATCTGCGCTTCGGTCTTCAAAGTGGCCGTTTCCTTTAGGTTTTACAACCAAAACGTTGTGTGCATTTACGTACTCCGCCATACTTGCCACGTGACCCGCCCATCTTATTACCCAATAAAGTTGTATCCAATTGCACACCGTTTTGTGGCTTCAAGTATTTTAAACTCAGCACTGTTCCACAAGCGCCCATTTTTATGTGTCAGCCACTCAGCTCGTATGCAGAATTTGTCTGTCGCCTGCTGTGCGAAAATACAGAGGAAATGAACACAACGTTTCTGATATTTTCCTGCTTCCGTCCTCAGGTACGAAGGTGGGAAGGGTCATGGTGGGTTGTGCTTGTAGACGGAGCTTTTATAGATCTGTGGGCGAGATGCAGTTTTTAAAAATTTGTGTTTTTTACTATTTTTGAAATACTGAGTGATGGTAATGTCCTAGGACTGAGTGCTTCTTTGTGTGTCACCCTATAGACCTGAAGTGGGAGAAGCCAAAGTGATTGGCTGTCTACGTTGTTATCAGAAATGTGAACGTTAAAAACTGGGTGTGGAGCAAGAGTGTGGGTCAGCTGGACCTGGTACACGTGAAGAATTGTGTGAGAAAGTAACTGGGGACTGGGGTGCCGAGTGGTGCAGCTAGCGGGTTTGCTAGAGTGGAGCTGTTGAGAAAGAAAGCTGGGCAGACTGAAGTTGTGGGGCTGCTAGTAAAGCACTGGCAACAGATATGAAGGTTGGGTGAAGCCATTTTGATTGGCAGTAAGGCAGTGAGATTGTGAGAAGTTGGGCTGTGGAGAGGACAAGAGAAACTGGACAGTAGTGAGCTGGCGTTTGTATGGATGACCTAATGTTAGAGATACTAGTAAAATGGGAAAAGCAAGATGTAATGACATGTGACGGTGAATGTGGTGGCATAACTTCTGAAAAAGTTTATTAGCTCTGTATGAGGAGGTAGATTTGGTTGGGGTAAGAAATCATATATGGAATGTTGCGCTGAGCTGCGAAGGAAAGGAACGGAATTTTGTGGTTATTATACGGAGTTAGGAGGTGGAGAGGCTTTGTAAAGAGATAGATAAAAGAAGATGTTCGTTGTGTTTTGCTAGAGACGGCTTTGCTCTCAAGAAAAGATGAAGAAGAAGAAGAATGCAATTTCTAAGCATAACGTAGCTGAATGTGAACAGGAAGGTATCTTGCTGGACATGTTACAAAATGTGAACGGGAATTTATCTAGGTGGACATGTTACTGAATGTGAACATGAAGGCACCTTGCTGGACATGTTACTGAATGTGAACAGGAAGGCATCTTGCTGGACATGTTACTGAATGTGAACGGAAAGGTATCTTGGTGGGCATGTTACTGAATGTGAACAGGAAGGTATCTTGGTGGACATGTTACTGAATGTGAACAGGAAGGTATCTTGCTGGACATGTTACTGAATGTGAACGGGAAGGTATCTTGGTGGACATGTTACTGAATGTGAACATGAAGGTACCTTGGTGGACATGTTACTGAATGTGAACAGGAAGGTATCTAGGTGGACATGTTACTGTATGTGAACAGAAAGGTATCTTGCTGGATATGTTACAGAATTTGAACAGGAAGGTATCTTGGTGGACATGTTACTGAATGTGAACATGAAGCTATCTTACTCGACATGTTAATGAATGTGAACAATCTTGCTGGACATGTTACTTTATTTGAACAGGAAGATATCTTGCTGGACATGTTACTGAATGTTAACAGGAAGATATCTTGGTGGACATGTTACTGAATGTGAACAGAAAGTTATCTTGCTGGACATGTTACTGAATGTGAACAGGAATGTATATTGCTGGATATGTTACAGAATTTGAACAGGAAGATTTCTTGGTGGACATGTTACTGAATGTGACCATGAAGGTGTCTAGCTGGACATGTTACTGAATGTGAACATGGAGGTACCTTGCTGGACATGTTACTGAATGTGAACGGGAAGGTATCTTGCTGGACATGTTACTGAATGTGAACAGGAAGGTGTCTTGCTGGACATGTTACTGAATGTGAACATGAAGGTATCTCCCTGGACATGTTACTAAATGTGAACATGAAGTTATCTTGCTGGACGTGTTACTGAATTTGAACAGGAAGATATCTTGTTGAACATGTTACTGAATGTGAACAGGAAGGTGTCTTGCTGGACATGTTACTGAATGTGAACATTAAGGTATCTCCCTGGACATGTTACTAAATGTGAACATGAAGTTATCTTGCTGGACGTGTTACTGAATTTGAACAGGAAGATATCTTGTTGAACATGTTACTGA
>Ga0136643_10003965_pt1 | contig 20181 bp, 11 predicted proteins | sample TergutLab28metaG_FD_96883 | JGI IMG/M metagenome (GOLD analysis project Ga0136643, IMG submission 96883) | Labiotermes labralis P1 segment gut microbial communities from Petit-Saut dam, French Guiana - Lab288 P1 (version 3) (version 3) | ecosystem: Host-associated > Arthropoda: Insects >...
AGTCAATCTCCCGCAGCGGGTTGGAGCGGTGGTACTTGGAGTCCGGCTTTGCCGACAGGAATTGTAACAACCGGAACGGAGACATCCTTCACATTGGAGTTTACCCGAGTAACCATCGATATCACATTCACAATAGGCGAGGGTGGTGTTGACGCTGGGCAGTCTCGTACAGTTACCGTTAGCTACGGTGATCCATTCCCGGGTGTACCCGCTGACCTAAGCCAATCTCCCACAACTGGTTGGAGCGGTGGCACTTGGAGTCCGGCCTTACCGGCAGGGGCAGTAACAACTGAAACGGAGACATCTTTCACATTGGAGTTCACCCGAATAACCATCGACATCACATTCACAATAGGCGAGGGTGGTGTTGACGCTGGGCAGTCTCGTACGGTTACCGTTAACTACGGCGACCAATTCCCGGGTGTACCAGCTGACCTCAGTCAAATTCCTATAACCGGATGGGTCGGTGGAACTTGGAACCCACTCATACCAACCGGCATCGTAACTACAGAAACCGCAACGTCCTTCACCTTGGAATTTGCCCGAGGAGATTTTGCCGTAACATTTGTAATCAGTGAAGGCGGCGTGGCCGCAGGTACAACCAATCTACCAGCAGTATTTGGCGATACGCTAACAGCAGCCGATATTCCAAGCTACACAGCTCTACAAGGCTGGACATTTACAGGCTGGGGACCTGTACACCCACTGGGACACACTGTAACAGATAATATAACCTTTACCGCGACCTTTGAACGTATCTTGCACACCGTAACCTTTGCCGCAACAAATGGCGGTACTTTAACAAGTAGACCGGTTTCATTAGCCGTGACACATGGTACAAACTTAACAGCTATTAATATTCCAACCCCAGAACCAAACCCCGGATGGCATTTTGTCGGGTGGACTCCATCAAACCCAAATGGACACACAGTAACAGACAATATAACCTTTACCGCCAACTTTTCGCGAGACGTTGGTATGCCGGGGGTAGAGGTGCTAATTCGTTTCTTCGATTATGACGCCTACCAACACAGCAACAGAATTCCATTTGAAGTAAGGCAAGTGGATATGAGTATCTTTACAGACCCGCTTGCGCCATATGTATACAACATTCCCGGCAGCCTACCGTTTATGAACTATGTTCATGTACAAAATGCTTTTGGCAAAGGGGACGCCCGTCACATGCATGACGATGATGTTTTGTGGAAAATGATGGAGCATGGTGCTCGTGTGACAACGTTCACCAGGTTACAAGAAGGGCTTAACAACATCGACGTATTCTTCCGCAGCATGTCATCGGTAACAGTACGTCATGTATCTATCGATGGTTTTGGAGATATGTTGGATATCATACCCGCAGTAACTACAAACGAAAGAACAGGGACGGTATTTTCAGCTAAACCTGTTGAAATTTCTGGCTACAAATTTGTAGAAGCAAGGCGGCCAAATGGTACGTTAATACCTTTAAGCGAGTTGCCTCAGCTTTCTGTGCAGTACAACAATCCAGCCGCCAACGCGTTAATACTAGTCTACGAGAGGGAAGTTTTTGAAGCGGGATACTACTACGTGCGTCACTTTGTAAACAGAATTATTGACGACACAATAGTGACAATGTTATTGCGTATAGACAGAATTCCCATAAATATCACAAGTGTAAGTATGCCAGATGCAATTGTGCCTCCTACGGTTGACAATGGAAACGATGAATACGAATTTAGCGACGATATTCCACTTACGGATGAACCACTTCCTTTAGAATACGAAGATGCTTCAGTGCATGTAGCGTATTATCCGATAAACGCGATTGAAATAGCAATTGACCCTATACAAGCGAGCTCAATTACAGCATACGATCTTTTAAACGAAGCAATAGCAAGAGGTTTTATAGATACAGTTGCGGCTAATTATGGCATCGCATTCCAGGACCCTGGCGCGGGTATAACTTTCTCGGCATCATCGGATAGGGCTATAGACTTGGTGTATGCTTCCATTCCAGAAACCGCATCCGTATATGTATTTCATCTTTATGCAAATGCCGGTGGAGCGCCTGTTCAAATTGGAGACCCTGAAAGATTTGTAATGCCGGTAGGTTCGCTGTTTGTCCCAACTATAAGAGGCGTATCTTATAATGGCAACAATCTCACATTCTTGCTTATGACCGACCCAAATGGGTTAGCGGTAGCTGCAGGTATCAACGAAACATTTATTTACTACGACAACATTGAAAATATCCCTTTTGCCGATAACCAATCCCCAGAGTTGTTTGTCGAGTTTAGGCTGTTTGGTACAACCACGGTGCTTGCACGTGAAGAAGAGGTTATTGTAGACGATATCAACCGTGGTTCGAGATTGCAAATTGACGCAAGAAGTAACGCAAGATATTCTGCAGTAGTTGAAGACCTTGGTAACGAGACATTTGCTTTTAGAAGCGGCTCCTCGATGTATGTCTTGGACAGCCACTATATCGCCAATCTAATAGTTGGCGGCGTAGAAAATACGGCTATCTTCTGGTTTAGGCACGTAGACGAACACACCGTAACCTTCGATTTGGGTGCCGCACCAGGCACAGCACCAATAGCACAGTATGTACTAAATGGTCAGTTTGCGGCAAGACCAACAAATCCAACATGGCAAGGCCATCGTTTTAGTGGCTGGTTTGAGCAGGGTAGCAGCATTGCTTTTAATTTCAACGAACCAATTACCCGTAGTGTAGTATTAACTGCTAGATGGACTAGGATAGTTCCGCCAAACATTCCACCGGAAACTCCAGAGCCCCCAGAGACTCCAGAGGAACCTCGTCCACCAAATGTGCGGCCGTCGCATCCATCACCACCCGCACTTGCAAACAGGCCTGAGCTAATACCCGAATTGGTGGATGAAGAAGACGCAGAAAGAATGTCTTATGTGAAAATGTTCCGCAGGCATTTTGTAAATGGGTATCCCAACGGCACATTCCTGCCAAACGGTTATTTGACAAGAGCAGAAATGATGCAGATATTCTTTAATATTAGCTCGACATCGTCACTTATTGCCTCACAAACCCAATTTAAAGATGTAAGCACAGACGCTTGGTATTTTCAAGCAGTTGCGAGCTTGGTAAACCGTGGCGTAGTGCAAGGCTTCCCAGATGGCACTCTAAGGCCAAACGAAGTAATAACCAACGCCGAATTTGCGGCTATGGCCGTAAAGTTCTTTAATCTTATAACTATCGTAGAACCGGACTTGCTTGTAGAAGCGGAGAGCCATTGGGCAGCCCATTATATCAACTTAGGCTTTGCTCATGGATGGTTCGAGTACTTTGGAATTACCGAAACATTTAACGCCAATGCGCCAATTACCCGCGCTCAGGCTGTAGCACTTCTGAACTTTTACCAAGGACGGCTGCCGGACGCGGATGCAATAAATCGGTTCCTTACAAGCACGGGACGCAACATTTTCCCAGATCTAGAGCGTGGCCATTGGAGTTTTTATGAGGTAATGGAAGCGGCATTTACACGATACTACCACTTTAATTCCAATGGTAATGAAGTATGGTTGCGTGTAATTAATTAAAGTTTATTTTCAAACAAATTGCCCCATACGGTTTTCTACCGTGCGGGGCAGTTTTAGATTTTTACAAAATTGCATAAAACTCTACTTTTACTATAGTAAGATTCCTTGCAAAAAAAAATTAATGTAAAGCACGCTTGACATTAATTTTTATTATGCTATACTTGTGTAAAGCTAGCTTTACATTGAGAGCAAGATTTGGAAAGGGGTCGGCTATGAAAAATAATCTGGAAGAAATCCGAAAGCAACGCGATATCACGCAGGAAGCGTTAGCAGCGGCATTGGAAGTATCGCGACAAACGATTAGTTCGTTGGAAAGTGGGCGCTACAACCCGTCTATTATGCTGGCATTTAGGATTGCGCGGTATTTTGACATGAGCATCGAAGAGATTTTTATTTATGAGGAGGCAAGAATATGAAAAAAACGGTAAAAATAGCGTTCATTAGTATTGGCGGTGGGCTGCTATTTGCTTTGGTAGGGGTTACGATGCTACTTTTTCAAGCGGGTATAGAGGGGTTACTAATAGCCCTGCCTATTACAATTATCAGCATCGGATGTATTATTGCGGCAAACGGTCTTATCCTGCTTGCTGGCCGCCTTATGGCACGAAAAGGCTCAACCTTCGCTAAGGAAATAGCAGACGGTGATAAAGAGATAGATATCCTTGAGGGTGACGAGCGTAATGTAGCTATCTCCCGCAGAGCGGCTGCCACAACATTTATTTGTACCGGGTGGATGAACTCCGCACTTCTCATCTTTTTGATAGTTATGCAAGTACAGCTGGTGATAACGTTGGTTTTTCTTGCGGCTCTGATAGCAAAAGCTATTGTGCTTGTCTTTTTGCGTCTTAAATATAACAAGGAAATGTAGTAGCGAATTACTAAGCGCGCGAACACATCCTGATCAAATAGTGCAATGAAAACACCGTTACAAGTTAAAATTGTGGCGGTATTTCATTTCAATTTCCCCAGCTGAAATAAAATTTACTCTTGACAACAGCTGAGTTGTTGCGGGAACAGGTTTTTATGTTTATCCTACTAACGATTTACAATCATCTTGACAAACCTCACCCCACCCCATATCATACTTGTAGTAAAATCGCCTAAAGGAGCGTGCAAAATGACCACGATCAAAGCCATTTTGAAAAAAACCAGCGTCCCTCATGAACTTTCCTTGGAAGATGTACCATTTCCAACGCTAAAACCAGACCACGTGCTTATTAAAATTAAAAAAACCGCGATTTGCGGCACCGACATTAACATATACAACTGGGGTGAATGGGCGCAGCGTACCATCAAGACCCCGCAAATTATAGGCCACGAATTTGTTGGAGAAGTAATCGAAACAGGCGAGCATGTAAAAAATGTAAAAATAGGCCAGCTTGTATCCGGCGAAGGGCATATCGTATGCGGGTGCTGCCGCCACTGTGTTACAGAGCAGCGGCATCTTTGCCGCATGACGGTTGGGATTGGCGTTAATATGGACGGCGTTTTTGCCCAATACATTGCGTTCCCCGCAAGCAACATTTGGGTTTGTGACCCTGGCATTGCGGAAGAAGTTCACAGTGTTATGGACCCCTTTGGCAATTCTGTACATACCGCGCTTTCCTTTAGGGTAGTGGGCGAAGATGTGTTGGTAACGGGTGCTGGCCCCACCGGCCTTATGGCGGTGCCAATATTAAAACGCGGCGGTGCCCGAACCATTGTTGTTACGGACGTAGTTGAAGAGCGGCTTGCACTTGCAAAAAAACTTGGAGCTACAGCCGTGATAAACGTTGCGGACAAAAGCCTTGCGGATAGCGAAGGTAGAATAGATTTGATAGCCGCATCAAAAAACGACTTACAAAAAGCAGGCTTTAGCCTAAAGGAAGGCTTTGACGTTGGACTGGAAATGTCCGGAAGCTCACGGGCGTTTGCCGACATGGTGGACGCAATGGCAAATGGCGGTAGTATAGCCATTCTAGGTATCCTGCCCAAAAATACTTTGGTCGATTTAGACAAGGTAATCTTTAGCAGTTTAACATTGCGTGGTATTTATGGCAGAAAAATGTATGATACTTGGTACCGGGCAACTGCCTTGCTGCAATCCGGCATGGATAAGGAAATTGCCCAAGTAATAACCGACACCTTCCACTATACCGAGTACAAAAAGGCCTTTGAGCATATGACCGCGGGTAAGTGCGGTAAAGTAATTTTGACATGGGATTAGCATCTGAACTCAGTTATAATAATTTAACTCTCAACTGGTGACTGTGAGTCACCAGTTGAGATTGTCTTACTTACCGGGGAGTTGTTTCGCCACAGCTCAAACGACTCAAACAAGGAGATTAATATGAAAACAGCATACACAATTTGGCAACAACTAACCGACGATATAAAATCCTCGGGTTTATGGAAAACCGAGCGCGTTATAACAACACCTCAATCCCCGCTTATAGACACCGTAGACAAATCCGGGCTAATAAACATGTGCTCTAACAATTATCTCGGCCTCGCCAACCGCATGGAAGTAAAAGAAGCCGCAAAACAAGGCATAGACCGATGGGGATATGGGCTCTCGTCGGTGCGCTTTATATGCGGCACACAGGAACTGCATAAGAACCTAGAAGCCAAATTAAGCGAATTCCTGTGTACCGAGGATACAATTTTGTATTCATCTTGTTATGACGCAAACGGAGGCTTATTTGAGACAATCCTCACTGACCAAGACGCGATAATTTCCGACGAGCTAAATCATGCGAGTATTATAGACGGTGTCCGCCTATGCAAGGCCGCCCGCTATCGCTATAAAAACAACAATATGGCAGACCTCGAAACTCAACTGATAGCCGCCAAGAGTGCTCGCATAAAAGCAATTGTATGTGACGGGGTGTTCTCCATGGATGGCACGGTTGCCAACTTGCCTGCCATTTGCGATCTTGCGGACAAATATGACGCCATAGTAATAGTAGACGACAGCCACGGCGTTGGCGTTATAGGTGATAACTTGCGCGGCTCACACGAGCATTGCAATGTCATGGACAGGGTCGATATTATAACAGGAACGCTGGGTAAGGCACTTGGCGGAAGTTCCGGAGGATACACTAGCGGGAAAAAAGCCATCATCGACATCCTGCGCCAGCGTTCGCGGACGTATCTGTTCTCAAACACTCTTTCACCGATTATTGCGTCCGGCAGCCTGAAAGTATTAGAGCTGCTTGCAACTTCTGACGAACTTAAAAAACGCCTGAAAGAAAATACCGCCCATTTTAGGAGCGGTATAAAAGAAATTGGGCTGGAAATTATCGATAGCGACCACGCAATAGTACCGATTATGCTATACGACGAGCTTCTTGCAAAGAAAATGGCAGAGAAATTATTAGAGAAAGGCGTTTACGCAATCGGGTTTTTCTATCCTGTTGTGCCAAAGGGGCGCGCACGTGTGAGGTGTCAAGTTTCCGCGGCGCACACGGTACAGCAGCTTGATATTGCGCTGGCGGCATTTAAGGAGTGTAAGGAAGAATTGGGGATAATTTAGTTAATTTTTGTAATAAAACAGTCCAGAAACGAAGCTTGATGCGATTTTTAATTAAAAAAGAGCGGCTCACAGGCCGCTCCTTACAGCATAAGGGGACGCCGGTTCACGGCGTCCCCTATAAATCTACTCTCGCACAATATTTTCCATGATGTACTCAACCACCATTTGGTTGCGTATATACTGTTTTAACCAAGGCAAGCCAAACCTGTCTTCAAACTCGGAAATATCGGTTACACCCATATTATCAAGGAAGAAATCATAGATATCCTGCATAGTTGCAGTAATGCCGGCGTCTTCCGCTACAGCTTGCAATACCAGCGACAGCCTTGCTTCGTCCTCTATTTCATCTCTATATAGTTCCAAAAATTCTTCAAGGGTTTCTATGCCGTACCATTCAAACAATTCTTCTATTTCAAAACCAAAGGCCTCTGCTTCCGCAAGCACCATTTGTTCGTGATGTATCAATAGATGCTGGGGGATAGATCTTACCGGAACCTGTGCCAAGTAACTTTGCACATATTCAAGTATAATCATAAACCTAGGCCCATCGCCGCTAAGCATTTCCGATGCACCCATTCTCATTTCTTCAATGGTTTCCCACCCTAGGGATTCTGCAAAATGTTCGGCAACAAACTCGTCTGTAAGATCCGGCAGTCTATTGTCTGCAATATAATTGATAGTTGTAACAAAAAGTGCAGGCACACCTTCGAGGTCAGGCTGTTGCGGGTAAAAGTCTGGGAATGTTACATTAACATCAACAACATCGCCCGGCATGTGGCCTATCAACTGATCTAAGAAATCGTCGATAAACTGCGTTACACCAATTATTACTTCAAAACCAAAGGCTGTACCGCCTTCAAACTCCACGCCGTCTACACTACCCACAAAATCGATGTTTACGATATCACCCATCTCAACCGGACGCGGTTCTACTTCCCCTCTAATTCCTAGGCTTTGGAATAAATTGCTCAAAAGCGTGTCAATATCTCTTTCCGAAGGTTGGTGCACTTCCCACGGGACTACTAACCCGCTGTGGTTAAACATTTCCACATAGTCTGTGGCTCTGATGCCTTGCCAAAATCCGTTTTCGTCCAAACCATTGCTGAATGAGAATTCGATGTGTTCTGGTGGAACTTCTTCTTGAGGTTCTTCGGCCGGTTCGTCTTCTACCGCATAGCCGTTTTCTTCATAGTCGTAGTCTATATCATCTGTGTTTGACGAACAGGCAGATAGCAAGAGCAGTACCGATAGTATAGACAACATTAGTGCTTTTTTCATTTTTATCCTCCGATTTTGTGGGGCTTTAAATTAATCGCGTCCCATTAATGTTGACCCATTATAACCTATATTCGAAAAATATACATCCTTACGTAGTAAATAAATTGTGAACGCCATGTTAACAAAGGAGCGATACCTATGGGCGCTAAAGAAATTTTAAAGAAATATTTTGGTTACAATAGCTTCCGCCGGGGGCAGGAAGAACTGATAAACGCGACTATGCACGGGCAGGATTGCCTTGGCGTAATGCCCACGGGTGCTGGCAAGTCTATTTGTTTTCAAGTTCCAGCGCTGCTGCTGCCAGGAGTTACTCTTGTTATTTCGCCGCTTATTTCCCTTATGAAAGATCAAGTAAACGCGTTAACCCAGCACGGGCTTAATGCCGCGTTTATAAACAGCACGCTAACCGAACGTCAAATTTACATAGCGCTTTCAAATGCGCGCGCAGGCATGTACAAAATAATTTATGTTGCCCCGGAACGCCTAGAGTCTCGGGATTTTTTGGATTTTGCGGTAGAAGCCGATATTTCCATGCTAACTGTAGACGAGGCACATTGCATATCCCAGTGGGGACAGGACTTTCGCCCGAGTTATTTGAAAATTGTAGAATTTTTACAAACATTACCAAAACGTCCCGTTGTTTCCGCATATACCGCTACGGCAACACAGCAAGTGCGTGATGATATCATTAAGCTATTGCAATTGCGTAACCCCGAGGTATTGGTAACAGGCTTCGACAGGCAAAATCTGTTTTTTCAAGTAGAAAGGCCCGACAAGAAAAAAACCGCGCTTTTTTCTTTTTTAGATGAACGAAAGGACAAATCCGGCATAATCTATTGTGCCACGCGCAAGACTGTGGACTCTCTTCACAGTGCGTTAACGGAAAAAGGATATGCCGCGGCTACATATCACGCGGGGCTGCCCGACCAAGAACGTCACAATAACCAAGAGGATTTTTTGCATGACCGCGTGCGTATTATGGTTGCCACAAACGCTTTTGGTATGGGAATAGACAAATCCAACGTGAGCTTTGTCGTGCATTACAACATGCCCAAAGATGTGGAAAGTTACTATCAAGAAGCCGGCCGCGCGGGCCGTGATGGCGAGCCGGCAGACTGCCTTCTGCTGTATAGTGGCCAAGATATCCATACCCAGCTTTTCCTGATAGACAAAAACGAGGAGGCCGACGCAGAAATAAAAGATCGGGATCGTAAACGTTTGAAAGAAATGACGTACTACAGCACCACCTATGATTGCCTACGTGGGTATATCCTAAAATACTTTGGCGAGCAGGCAAGTGACACCTGTGATAGCTGCAGCAACTGCAAATCCACGCTTGTAGAAACCGATATAACTGTGGATGCCCAAAAAATCCTCTCCTGTGTGATAAAATCCAAAGAGAGGTATGGTGTTTCTACTATTATAAGTGTGCTGCGCGGTAGTAAAAACGAAAAGATTATGCGTTTTGGCTTGCATACGCTTTCTACATATGATATATCCGAGTTGTCTGAGCGACGGTTGCGAGATATTATCACGCATTTGGTGCTGCATGGTTTTTTGCGTGTAACCGATGGAAAGTACCCAATTTTGCAACGTGGCAAAAGAGCGGATGAAATCCTGCGTAAAGGCTTGATTGTTAAAATGAAGCTGGCAGAGGACACGCCGCCCGCGGTCAAGAATATGCCAGAGAAACGCGCGCCAATAAACAAACAGCTATTTGACCACCTGCGAGACCTTCGTATGAAAATAGCCAATAAACGAAGCGTCCCAGCTTTTGTAATTTTCTCGGACAGCACATTAACGGATATGTGCGCAAAGATACCAGCAAGCGAAGAAGAGTTCTTAAACGTATCAGGAGTGGGGCAGGTTAAGCTTGAACAATTCGGCAAACAGTTCTTGGACGCAATTGCCGATTTTATGCAACGCGCGGGGCAATACGCGCCCACAACGGATGTATACGAACCAAGTTTTTCAGATATAGAAATTTCTGCGGAGCCTGTAGCAATAAGCGTGTTGTCCGACAAAATAAATTGCGTACGGGCCGCAGCCGGGCAGCAAAAACTAAGCGCGCAAAAAATGAACGATATATTGGTTGAACAGGGATATTTGCAAGTGTTAATAGGTAATTCTGGGCAAAGCTACAAGGTTCCCACCATACGCGGCGGCGAGGCGGGTATAACGAGTCAGGAGCGAATTATTCGCGGAGAAAAACGCTTTGTAAATACCTTCGATCAAAATGCTCAGCGGTTGGTTTTGGATATGTTTTCGATACTATAGCTCGCAAAAGGGTTTTAAAATTAAACCGCTAATAGGGTTAAAATAGAAATAATCCCAGGGGGAGAACAGCTAATGACAGTAATCAGGCTAACCGGAATATTTATCCTACTATTTGCTATTTTGGCAGGGATAAGTATATTTTTTTCTGTACTTTCTTCCAGAGCTGGTGCTACAATCTCGGATGCTTACGAGACAAGAAGCATCTTAACTTTGGCGCAGATGGAGATATACACAGCATCAACAGAACTGATGCGGCTTACACGTGAGTTTGTTATGACCGATTTGCAAGATTCACATGTTCAAGCCCAAAGAGAGCTTGCAATAAGCCGTATTAATGATGCCGCAAACGATTTTGCCGAAAACAATGTTGATTGTGCAGAATGTATCCTTCTCAGCAATGTATTGGAGTATTCGGACAAGATGCGTGATACAGAATTGCGTGCTATTGAGGCAATGCGCCGCAACGCTCCGCTACTGGCGATGGATCTTATCTTTAGCACAGAATATGTTAGGCTAAGGGAAAGTTTTGAGTATCACTTATATGTTCTTGCTAACGCGATGGTGCTTGTTAACGAAGATATGATGCGTGATGCAATGGATACCACCGCGCGCTTTTATTTTTTATCCAATATTACGATAATGCTATATGCTTTTATAAGTATCACATGCACTTTGTTTATATTAAGTCAGCTTATAAGTGCCCGAAGAAAAGCAACGGACGCACAGGAACTTACGCAGACAATTTTAGATTCCGCACCATTTAACATAAATGTATGGGACGATGACTCCACAATGACCGGTGCAAGCAAACGGTCTGTTACGCTATTTGAAACTGCCGATGTAGACGAATACATGAGAGAATTCTTTAATCTAATGCCCAAATACCAGCCCTGTGGCAATCTTTCAAGTGAGTTGGCTAAAAAACATTTTAAAAATGCCTATGAAACGGGTTACACCCGGTTTGAATGGATGCACCAGACAATGACCGGCAAGCCAATGCCGGCAGAAGTTACAATTGTGCGCACCGTACACAAAGGCAAAACCATTTTGCTTGGCTACAACATGGACTTACGTCAAGTAAAACAAGCCGAAGAAATGGCGCGCAAATGGCAGGATAACTCACCGCTTATGATGGAGTTGTGGGACGCAAACCATAACTTGATAGATTGCAACAAAAAAATGATTGACCTTTTCGAAATACCAAGTAAGGCGGCATTTAACGTCTACGCTTACTCGCCAAAATACCAGCCATGCGGCCAAACTTCTGTGCAAAAAAATAAAAATCTCTTAAACGAGGCAATGGAAAAAGGAATTGTCCATGACGAATGGATGTTTACCTTACCAAATGGTGAAGAGCTGCCTACCATTGCTACATGGGTACGAATAGACCACAATGGCGAAAGCAATATTATAGTCTATTCCCAAGACAATCGCCCGCTAAATGCAGCTATAGCCCGGGAAGCCGAACTGCTGCATAGGCAAGAATTAAATGAGCGTTTTAAAATTGTACTTGACGCAACGCCACTTGTAATTGAAGTATGGGACAGTAACTACAATATTATCGACTGTAATCAAACAACGTTGGATTTCTGGGGCATGTGCGACAAGGAAGAGTACTTGCGCAGGTATGAATCGATAACTCATTCTATAACACCTGAAGGCAGACCCCTTAGAGAAGAATGGAATAGCCATCTTGCCACAATCTTTAAAAACGGAGCTCATAGCTTTAGCTTTTCAAGCAAAGGACGATATGGCGAAACCTTTTATTGGGAAGTGGATGCTATACGCACCCAAATAGACTTCAAAGATGTAGCGATCGTTTTCTCTAAAAATGTAACACAGTTACAACATACCCAAAAAATGCTTGCGTATAGGGAAAAGCTGCTGCACACATTAAATATTGCAACTGAGATACTCCTTACAGTAAGTGAAGACAATATAATGGCTGCTCTTATGTCGGCTATGGAGCTTGTAGGGTGTTGTTTAGATGTGGATAGGGTTCAAATTTGGCGCAACGAGGTTGTCAGCGGCGAGTTGCATTTTGTAATGCGTTACGAATGGCTAAGTAAGCTTGGCAAAGAAAAAAGAAAAGTGCCATTGGGCATATCATTCCCATATAGCAAAACAAACGGCTGGTACGAAAGATTTACCAGTGGCGAAAATATAAACGGTCCCTTATCGGCTCTTTTACCTGACGAAGAAGCGTTTCTCGGCCACTACGAAATGGTGTCCATTGTTATTTTACCGCTGTTTTTAAACGATGAGTTTATCGGTTTTTTTAGTGTGGACGACTGTTTAAACCAACGCACCCTTACGGAAGATGAAATGACCATGATCTATTCCGCGGGACTAATGTTTACCAGCGTGTTTAATCGCGTAGAACAAGCACGCAAAAACAGTGCGAAGAGCCGCTTCCTCGCAAAAATGAGTCACGAAATTCGCACGCCAATAACTGCTGTTTTAGGTATTGCGGAAATTCAATTACAGAACCCTGAGTTGGCTCCTGCAACAGAAGAAGCGTTTGCCCAAATTTTTGACTCTGGCAATCTGCTTCTTGACATAGTAAACGAAATACTTGATTTATCTAAAATCGAAGCCGGCAAAATGGAACTTGCACCGATACAGTATCAAGTCGCAAGTTTGATAAACGATGTAGTGCAGCCGCATCTTGCTGTAATTAGTTCCAGAAATTTCGAATTCCAAGTGGAAGTGGACGAGAAACTACCTGCTAACCTTATAGGCGATGCACTTCGTATCAAGCAAATAATGAATAACATTATGTCAAATGCTTTCAAATATACAAAAGCGGGCACAGTAAAGTTGTCGCTAAAATGCGAAAAAACCGATGATAGTCAAGTTGTGCTAATCATTTCTATTTCCGATACGGGACTTGGCATGACCCCGGCACAAATAGAAGCGTTATCCATCGACTACACCCGCTTTCACGAGCAGCAAATGAGCTACAAGGCCGGGACGGGGCTTGGTATGTCCATCGTTTACAACTTAGTTCAAATGATGAATGCCGATATAGAAGTACAAAGTAAGGTGGGAGTAGGCACAAAAATAACAGTGTGCATACCACAAGAGACCATCAACCTCGAAGTTTTGGGCAAAACTAGGGCAAAACAGCTGGAGAGTTTTAAAATGGAAAGTTACTCCGTAGCAAAAGTATTCAAATTTACACCTAAACCGATGCCCTATGGGCGTGTGCTATGTGTCGATGATATACGCGCAAATTTGTATGTAATATGCGAATTGTTGAAATTTTACGAGCTAAAAGTGGAGACATGCGACAATGGGTACGCGGCAATAGAAAAAATCCGCAGTGGTAAGACATATGACCTCATATTTTTGGATCAAATGATGCCAGATATAAACGGAGTAGAAACAATGCATACCATCCGTGAGCTGGGTTATAAAGGCCCGATAGTGGCATTTACTGCCAACGCCATAATGGGTCAAGCAGACGAACTTGTACGCAGTGGTTTTGACGGGTTTATTTTTAAACCGATAAATACCAGCCATTTAGATGCTATTTTGACAAAGCATATACAGGATAAACAACCGCAGGAAGTGCTTAATAGCCAAGACACCCAAAATAGCGTGGAAGAACGCGCTGTTTCGCAAGATAATGTCGACAAAAGCCTTAAAGATGACAATTTAATAGAAAAGCTGAAAGAAGATTTTGCTAAAACGCAAAAAAATACTTTTGATAATCTAGTGAAGGCAATAGACAAAAATGACAAGCAAACAGCCATCCGTTTAGCACACAGCCTAAAAGGGCTTGCCGGGTTAGTTTGCGAAGATACTTTGATGGAAGCCGCAAGAGTTGTGGAAGCCGGGTTGGCAGGTTGGGGCGCAAAAGCAGAAGACTTGGCTGTTTTGGAAGCTGAGCTAAGCAGGGTGCTGCGCAGTATCAGGCCAAGAGAAGAAGTTGTAGCCAAAGCTCGTCCACTGGATAAGAAAATGGCAAAAGACACATTCGACAGGCTGACACCGCTGCTTTCTACGCGCAATGCGGATGGCTTGAAGTTTGTGGATGAATTAAGGGAAATTCCCGAAACGGGGGAACTGATAGGCCAGATAGAGAGCTTTGACTTTGAAATTGCGCTGCGGACATTGCGGGAATTGAGGGAGAAGTTTGAGATTGAGTAGATAAGCTCAACATGTAAAATTGCCATTCCGCCCTTGCATTATTCTACTCCAAAGTGCTAAAATGGTAAATGCGACATTTTATTAGTATTTTGTCATTAACGTAAAAGGAGCATATAAAAATGAACTCAAAGAAAACCATCAGCAACATCAACGTAAAAAGTAAGCGCGTACTGGTACGCTGCGACTTTAACGTGCCGCTTCAAGACGGCAAAATCACCGACGAAAACCGCATCGTAGCGGCACTACCCACGCTTAAGAAGTTAATCGCGGACGGTGGGCGGCTAATTCTATGTTCGCACTTAGGCAAGCCAAAAGATCGCGCGAGCCTTGCGCCTGTAGCCGTAGCATTGTCGGCACATTTAGGACAAGATGTAAAATTTCTGGCAGATGACGCGGTTATTAGCCCCGCGGTACAAAAAGCCGTAAGCGAAATGGAAGATGGCCAAGTAGTTCTATTGCAAAACACGCGCTTCCGCGAAGAGGAAACTAAAAACGAAGATACATTCTCTAAAGAACTGGCATCCATTGCGGATATATATGTAAACGACGCATTTGGTTCCGCTCATCGCGCGCACTGTTCTACCGTTGGTGTTACCGCATTTGTAAAAGAGTCCGCCGTGGGCTTTCTAATGGAAAAAGAATTGCAATATTTAGGCGATGCTGTGGAAAACCCAGTACGTCCGTTTGTGGCAATTCTTGGTGGTGCAAAAGTTTCTGACAAAATCCCAGTTATAAACAGCCTGCTTGGCAAGGTGGACAAGCTGATAATCGGCGGCGGTATGGCGTATACGTTCTTTGCGGCACAGGGATATGGCGTAGGTACATCTCTGCTTGAAGCAGACCGCATAGAATTTGCAAAAGAGATGATGATAAAGGCAAAGGAGAAAGGCGTTGAGCTGCTTCTTCCTATAGATACCGTGGTGGCACAAGAGTTTGGCCGCGATGTGGACTTTAAAACCGTGCCGTCAAGCTCCATAGAAGATGGTTGGATGGGTCTTGATATAGGCGAAAAGTCCCGCGAACTTTTTACCGGCGCGTTAAAAGACGCTAAAACCGTAATTTGGAATGGCCCGATGGGCGTTTTCGAGTTTCCTAATTTTGCAAAAGGCACGTTGGCAATAGCACAGGAGCTTGCCACCCTTGACGCAACCACAATCATTGGCGGCGGCGACAGCGCGGCTGCTGTAAACCAACTGGGCTACGGCGATAAGATGAGCCACATTTCTACGGGCGGCGGCGCGTCGCTGGAGTTTTTGGAAGGTAAAGACTTGCCAGGTGTTGTGGCGGTGCAAGATAGGTAGAACCAGCAAGGGGGACAGCGTCCCTAATGTCCTAAAAAAGGAGAGAAAAAATGCGTAGAAAACTAATAGCCGGCAACTGGAAAATGCACTTTTCCCCAAGCAAAGCAGAAAAATTTATAGAAGATATGAAAAACAAGTTAAACAGCGACACCGTAGATGTTGTGCTTTGCGTACCATACGTAAGCTTGCAATCCGTACAAGCAGGTCTCATGGGCACTAACATAAAAGTAGGCGCGCAAAACATGCACTACATGGACGAAGGTGCGTACACGGGCGAAATTTCCCCGGCAATGCTAAAGGATATAGGTGTACCGTATGTGATAATCGGCCATTCCGAGCGGCGTGAGCGTTTTGGCGAAACGGATACCACTATCAACCTAAAGACGTTAAAAGCCATATCCCACGGTATAACTCCTATCGTATGCGTAGGCGAATCTCAAAAGCAGCGTAAGGAGAACCGCACAGGCGAAGTGTTGCGCAAGCAAATAAAATTTGCCTTAGACGAACTAACACCGGACGATATGTCAAAAATTGTAATAGCATACGAACCCATTTGGGCAATAGGTACCGGCATGACAGCCACCACTCTTCAAGCGGAAGAAGCCTGCGCTCTAATACGCGAGCAAGTTCGCATCCGCCTTGGCGAAGACGCGGCAGAAAAAGTTCGCATCCTATATGGTGGCAGTGTTTCCGCAGACAACGCGGCAGAGCTTTTTGGTATGGATAACATTGATGGTGGCCTTGTTGGCGGCGCAAGCCTTGTTCCTTCATTTGAAAAGGTGGTTCACTTTGGATAGGCGCAACGTGGTTCTTATGATACTGGACGGCTACGGCCTTTCAGACGAAAAAGAAAATAACGCTATAAGCTTAGCAAATACCCCAAGCTTGGATAGCCTAATGGAGAATTCTCCTTTCCAACCGGGCGGTGCGTCCGGCATGGACGTGGGGCTGCCTGACGGGCAAATGGGCAATTCCGAAGTTGGACATACCAACATAGGTGCGGGACGTGTGGTTTATCAGGAACTAACGCGTATCACCCGGGCTATGGAAGACGGAGACTTTTTTAAAAACGAAATTCTGCTTGGCGCGGTTGATAATGCCAAAAAGAATAACTCCGCACTGCATCTATATGGATTGCTTTCCGACGGTGGTGTTCACAGCCACAATTCGCATTTGTACGGGTTGCTGGAACTTGCAAAACATTGTGGGCTTACAGATGTTTACGTTCACGCATTTTTGGACGGACGAGATGTACCGCCTAGCTCTGCCGTGACCTTTGTACAGGCACTTGAGCAAAAAATGCAAGAGATAGGTGTTGGCAAAATAGCAACTATATCTGGCCGCTATTACGCCATGGATCGCGATAACCGCTGGGAGCGTGTAGAAAAAGCATACAACGCCCTTACAAAAGGAATTGGCGAAACCGCGGGCAGCGCGGCGGAATGTCTTGCCGCGTCTTACGCTGCCAATGTAACGGACGAGTTTGTTCTGCCAACGATAATACTTGACGGCGGCAAGCCTATGGCAACAATAAGGGCTAACGACTCGGTAGTGTTCTTCAACTTTCGCCCAGACCGCGCCCGCGAGATAACACGCGCATTTTGCAGCCCTGAGTTTGACGGCTTTGAGCGGGATAGACTCCTTCCTATATACTACGCCTGTTTTACGGAGTACGATGTAACTATCCCAAACAAGCATGTGGCGTTTACCGCGCAGTCTATGAACAACGTACTCGGGCAATACTTGAGCAACAACGGAAAAACACAGCTGCGTCTTGCCGAAACGGAAAAATACGCCCATGTAACATTTTTCTTTAACGGCGGCAACGAAGAAGCTTATGCAGGTGAAGAGCGCGTTTTAGTTGCGTCGCCAAGAGTTGCGACATATGACCTGCAGCCCGAAATGAGTGCACCTGAGGTTACAGATAAACTGGTAGAAGCCATCGAGTCTAAGCAATTTGATCTTATTGTGGTAAACTATGCTAACTGTGACATGGTAGGACATACAGGCAATATGGATGCCGCCATAACTGCAGTAGAAGCGGTGGACGCATGCGTATCACGCGCTCTTGAAGCAATAACGCGAGCAGGCGCATGCATGTTCTTGTGCGCAGACCATGGCAATGCGGACAAAATGATAGATGAAACCACCGGTGGCGCGTTTACCGCACACACTGTCAATCCTGTGCCGTTTGTGTTGTTTAACTACCCCGGTTACACATTGGCAGGCGGCGGAAAGTTGGCTGATATCGCCCCTACGTTGTTGGAAATAATGGGGCTGGATAAACCTGCGGAAATGACAGGACGGTCGTTATTGGTAAAAAATTGAAATACGAATACTTTTGCCGTAAGATGGCTCTGCAGCCGCCAGCGACATGGAATTATGAGTAAAAAAAATTCACATAAGGAGTAAAAAAATGTTAAAAAACTTCATCGAAATTGTAGAAATTCACGCCCGTGAGATAATGGACTCACGCGGCAACCCTACCGTAGAGGTAGAAGTAATCGTAGGTGACGAAAACGATAATCTGTTTTCGGCAATAGCGGCAGTACCATCTGGCGCGTCCACAGGCGCGTTTGAGGCAGTGGAGTTGCGTGATGGCGGCGACCGTTACATGGGTCTTGGTGTAGAAAAGGCTGTAAGCAACATAACCGACATTATCGCGGACGAACTTCAAGGCATGAACGCACTGGATCAAGTGGCAATTGACCAAAAAATGATCGAACTCGACGGCACTCCAAACAAAGAACGTTTGGGCGCGAACGCAATCTTAGGCGTATCCATGGCAGTGGCAAAAGCGGCCGCCGCCGCACTTCGTATGCCGCTATATCAATACCTCGGCGGCTTTAAAGCAACCGAGCTGCCTGTTCCTATGATGAATATACTAAACGGTGGCAAACACGCCGACAACACTGTGGATTTCCAAGAATTTATGATAATGCCTGTGGGTGCATGCTGCTTTAAAGAAGCACTTCGCTGGTGTGCGGAAATTTATCATAACCTGAAAAAATTGCTTAAAGCTCGTGGCCTTGCCACCGCTATTGGCGACGAAGGCGGCTTTGCGCCTGACCTTGCTACTCCTGACGAGGTAATAGAGCTAATCCTGGAAGCAGTAAAAGCAGCAGGATACGAGCCTGGCGAAGACATTCGTATTGCCCTTGACGTAGCCGCAACCGAGTTATATGGCGATGCCAAGAAAAACGGCAAAGAAGGTATGTATTATTTCGAAGGCGAAAGCAAAATGACAGGCAAAGAAATCTATCGTACAGCAAAAGAAATGGTAGACATGTACGAAGCACTTGCAAACAAATATCCAATTATATCCATCGAAGACGGCCTTGACGAAGACGACTGGGACGGCTGGAAGCTGATGACAGACCGCCTTGGCCATCGTTTGCAAATTGTAGGTGATGACCTGTTTGTAACCAATAGCGAGCGTCTGCAAAAAGGCGTAGATACTAAAACCGCCAATTCCATTTTGGTAAAAGTAAACCAAATCGGTACTTTAACGGAGACATTTGAGGCAATCAAACTGGCACACCGCAACAATATGACCACGGTAATAAGCCATCGTTCGGGCGAAACAGAAGATGCTACTATTGCGGATATCTGTGTAGCGGTAAATGCCGGGCAAATAAAAACCGGCGCACCCGCTCGTAGCGACAGGGTGGCCAAATACAATCAGCTGCTTCGCATTGAAGAGGAGCTGGATGATGTAGCGGAATACCCTGGGCTAGAGGCTTGGTTTAATCTGAAAGATAAGTAATAGAAAATCCCGCTTAGCGTTTGAGATAAACTCGAAAATGCTAAGCGGGATTTTTTTGTCTGCTAGGAAATTGCTCTGTACGAAACGCGCGCGCAAGCGCGCTTTGTTCTATGCTAGGAAACTGCTATAAAATGGAAGCATGAAAAAAGAGCGCGCAAAGCTGAAGGTTTTAAAAGGGAAAAATCAGGAAAAGATTAGGAGCTCAAGTCAGGAACCATAGTGCCAGCACAGTCTTTGCAGCCAACGCAAGGCGGTGAATCAACATCGTTAGGATCATAAATATCAAAAAAATAAACAGCTTGAATAGGTATGCGTTCCTCAAAATTACAAGAAGTACA
>Ga0136643_10003967_pt1 | contig 20177 bp, 12 predicted proteins | sample TergutLab28metaG_FD_96883 | JGI IMG/M metagenome (GOLD analysis project Ga0136643, IMG submission 96883) | Labiotermes labralis P1 segment gut microbial communities from Petit-Saut dam, French Guiana - Lab288 P1 (version 3) (version 3) | ecosystem: Host-associated > Arthropoda: Insects >...
ATTATATTATATTATATTATATTATATTATATTATATTATATTATATTATATTATATTATATTATATTATATTATATTATATGTTACAGTCATACACAATTTTATATTTTATTAGATTATATTAGATTATAATTCCAGCTACATGTTTCGGCCCAATTGTAGGGCCATCTTCAGGTTGATCTTGTACACTCCACCTGTTCAAAGACCAGTCTGAAATTTTCCCTGCAATTGGGCCGAAACATGTAGCTGGAATTATAATCTAATGAAATCTAATAAAATATAAAGTTGTGTATGACACTATTATATATATTTTATATTTTGGGAGAGACAGGTCAGTCAGGTGGGACAAAGATTTTTTTCGGAATTAACTGAGATTGTGTGTAGTTCTCAGGACATGGGATACTACAGAAACTAATCACAAACCCATTGCTTTGCAGCCACTCTTCTTGCCCGTCAGTTGATCGCTACTTTAACGTGCACAGAAATTCACAGACTTGGCTCACTCCAAACCAATTAAACGTTAAATCTAGTGATTCCAGACAGTACTCACAGCTACCGCAGGGGGTCTATTCCAAGGGCTCCGCGAATTCACATGGTTGCGCCTGTCACCCCTTGGTTTTCTCCGTTTGTCTGTTATTATTGTTGTGTTGAGGGTTGAGGTACAATTGTTCCTTTGCGTACCAAAAGGCGTATCAGGAACTGACGTAGGATACACCTCTACCCATTCATAAACTTGACACTGGGTGGAAATGAATGGTCAGCGTCACATCTAAGCAGCGCTACTCACAAGCAAAATGCCCCCGGTAGCAATTAAATAGGAGACTTCCACAGAAGGCATTACTTTATCAACCACTAACAAAAAATAAATGCTGTACATTTTGCTGACGATCAAGCCATAATAGCTGGTTCAGGGGATAATTTAGAGAGAGGAGTATTCACATTACAAAATATAGCAACAAATTTTGAAATGGAAATGCAACCAGAAAAAATTTGAGACAATGATACTTTTAGAACAAGACCCAGTAGGATATAAAATCGTTGTGCATAAAAAATGTTTACAAAAGTACAGAATTGTAAATATATCGGTTCTGAAGTTTCCTATGAAAATGGAAACATATTCAACAAAAACTAGCAAAATTTTCTCAAATATTGGTTATTCCAAACAACACTCTTGCACCAACTTTGATCCAGAAATTGCTAATGATAAACTCATATAATGCACTAGCTGTCCCCGTTCTGTAATATGGAGGCGAAATTTGGACCCTTGGAAAGAAGGATAAAAAATTATTAAAATAAATCTAGATTAAATTTTTCATAACAGCCAGGTACACCCTTTTTGTCCACAAAATAATAAGGAAATTCTGGAAATCTTGAAAATAGAACCCAGATGACGAGAAACTTAGAAGACACAAATCAAATTGACTACGACATGACACAATTGTGAACAACAAGAGGATACCAAAAATAATGCCGAAATATGGTCCAAATGGACGAAGACGACTTGGAAGACCTTCGAACAGATTATCACACGAGGCCAAAACAGATCTATCAACGCCTAACTCGTGACATGATGATGTTTATGATGATTGCGATAATCATGATGATATTTCCCTAGCCGAGAAACTAACCACGATTTCTGCGTCGTTCAGCCCGCAACATGGTTACTATACTGGCTGAGCTATCCACATTCTTGTGGTGGATCATAACGTGCATTCTCTTGAAATGTTCACTGCATGCGTAATAGTTTCTTGTCATTATTTATTTCTCATTTCACGGAACCTGTTGTTTGTAGAACAGGGCGTTTGCCCAGTATTTTTAAGTGGCGAAGAAGTCTTCGTGCTCGAAAATATTGGGAATGGCTGGTTAAATTCATGAATTAAGTGCATGAAGTAGAAGTAAACATCTCGCATTAATTTAAATTTTTAAGGCACACTTGGAAACTTTGGAATTTTTTCCATCATCTCATGTTACAAAAGTGCACGGATAATACTTATTTCTGTCTCAGTAGGCCAACTTGTTAGTGACATTCCCTCCTGTCTACCTGCGAACAGAAATAGATCCAGTCTCGTTTTCTCCGTGGCTACTCTCTTGTGTTTTTGAAACACTAAACAGTTTATAGAGTTCTAAAGTCAAATGCGCATTAGTTCTTCTGATCATGTATCAATACTGTAGCTTTTCGGAGAAAGACTAACAGAATAGGCCGTGGATTCTTTGTTGAAGGGTAGGATTAAATATTTAGAAGATTGATTTGGATTGATTCAGGTAATTTAGAAATGTTGGATCCATCTGAATCATGAATAAATATTAAGTTGAATGTTTGTAAACTTGACGCTTAGACGAATTTAGCGTAACATTTATATTATAAATATTCATTAAATTTGTTCTGCAACAGTAGTTACAATTACTGTAAGAAAACTTTTAAATTTAACGATCAACACTTACGAATTTCTTTTTCATTGCATTTTTCTTCTCCCTGTGGCCCTGAGGCCCAACGCGGGCCATGGCCTCCTCATTCTTGAGGTTTCTAGATCACACACAGCGACGCATCACAGTCGGTAGGACTCCTCTGGACGAGTGATCAGCTCGTCGCAGAGACCTCTACCTGACAACACACAACACTCAGCACAGACAGACATACATGCCCCGGCGGGATTCGAACCCACACCCCCAGCAAGCGAGCGGCCGTAGACCCACGCCTCAGACGGCGCGGCCACTGAGATCGGCTAATTGCGTGTTTAAATAAGCTAATTGGCATCCTACCCACCTCGAGAAAAAAGAGGAAGTTTTACAATATTTGAAGGACATCCAAACTACACTGACTGAAATTGAAATAAAGTGAAATGCCAACTTGATGCAACAATGTAATTTATTGAAGTTTCTTTAGCTCGACATGTTTCTGGCGCATACGCCCATCATCAGGAGCACTAGATGTTAAGTTGCAGCGTATGGTTTTCTGCACCGAGTTTTTGGAAGGATGGTGGTCCTGAGAGCCGCTGCGTAGGTCGTGTGTACGGTGCGGATGGTGCCGTGCGACTGCACGGCACCATCCGCTAGTGCATTTTTGTCAACACGATGAGATGTTCATGTCCCTTGTATGGAATACATTGGTTACTAGTCGCGTGCAAGGTACTGGCAGCTTTACACTCCCCATACAGCTGTCAAGGTCAACTGCAAACTCCTCAGTCAGTATCAGAACTTCTAGAGTTCTTTGCCCACTTGAATAACTTAGAAATGATATGGCATATAGGAAGAAAAGGAGACAAAAACATGAACTTTATAATTTATGAAATTACTTCGGATATTTTAATTATTTTCTTGTATTTTGAACGGGTGCTTTTTCACGGCCGAACTGAAAGGAGAATCCTGTTTGTAGTATAAACAACCAACTAGACGCAACAATAACAATTGATTAGTAATTTCAATCAGCTCAACATGTTTCGGGCGATAATTTCGCCCATCCTCAGAAACACTAGACTGTGTTTACAGCTTGTAGTATAATGCACCGAAGAAGTTGCCTGCTGGTGACCAACAGGCAACATTTTCGGTACATTATACCATAAGCTGTAAACACAGTCTAGTGTTTCTGAGGATGGGCGAAATTATCGCCCGAAACATGTTGAGCTGATTGAAATTACTAATCAATTGTTATTGTTGCGTCTATTTGGTTGTTTATACTATTGACTCAGAGATGCAGGGTCACACAAATATCATACCCTGTTAGTGTTACTTCCTGTACAAAATTTAATAACAATGGTTTTTAATTAAACCATACAGGTTGAAAGAACATGTTCTTCATTTATGGAATAAGGCCCACTTCTCTTACAATGTCTTCTGACAACTACGACATCAAAGGAGCATGAATGTGCATTTTACACTCCAGACAGTAACACACCTATGCTATTGAGATGAAGACTATTCGGATTCTGTACAGGATGGTGCACAGGATGGTTGCACTTCATCGCTGCTGGCCATTAAATGTATCGCCAGTTCCCTGACATTTAAGAAAGCATTGGTTGTGGGGAATAAATTTCCATCATCTCTACTTCTTTCTCTGTCTAATTTCTGTTATTTCTTAGGGAAAAAAATATTTGCTTCGCGTTTATATAGAGCTTATTATTTAATTGAGGTTATTTCGAATTTAATGAGTATAAGGGGCGACTGTGGTGAAAAATTAATTTATTAAATTTGACGAACTAACGATGGTAGCCTTTTTCTCCTAATTATATTAACAATACATTGAATGGTATTAGAATCCTTTACTAATTGAGCCATTCCATACTTACCGGGTTCATACCTGCATTAAGTACACAAAAAAATAAAACTTTGATAAAGAAATATTTTTGAAATTTAGAGATATTAATCCATTTAGTTTCTTTTTAGAAGGAATTGGTGGTATTTTCTTTTGCCGATAATTTGTAAATCCAGTTGGAATTTTCTTTGAAATGAAAACTTCAACTTCTTATTACACAGAACGGAGACCCGCATAAAGGAAAAAATTTGAAACGTTTTAATACTCAGCTTTCTGTTGACACTATTCACATGCACGCATATTCACAATTAAATAAAAGTTGACAGCAATTCGGTATAATATGACGTGTTTTTGGCTGTATCTCATTCTTTTGTTGTTTGTTCATCAACTCAAACTTGAGTTTCATTTAGAAACCTACTGAAATCCGATGTGGGGAATCCCCGTACCATTCTTTCACATTTTGATGAAAGTTCACGTGGAAATTTGTTATTCTTCGTTCAGTGATTCAACCGAGATTTCTCACTCTTATAACATCACCCACCAGTCACTCTTTCTCCTATTTACCATTTTACAAATAAAGGAGAATGACATTACGATATGGCAATCCGCGCTAGAATTTTCCAAAAGTTTTTCTTACAAAATTTATTAGACATATACATTCATTTAAAATACCAACAAATGCACCTTGTCTTTAAAATATTGTAAAACCTTGTCTGTCTGAATCTTCGAGCGACACTCGAAGATTCAGATAGACAAGGGCAGGACCGGTCATAACATATCAGGAAACATCGGCCACATAAAACGACATGCTGTCACAACACCATTATCACCATATATATAACGCACATAAGTAACTTTAACAGAACTTTGAGGCTCCCTGATGATGGTTGAAAAATAGCAACCGAAACAGGTTGGAGACATATGAACGTTTTTAAAGTGTTTTATCCAAATAAGGTTTTACAATATTTTAAAGACAAGGTGCATTTGTTGGTATTTTAAATGAATGTATATTGATTCAACATGCACGGTGAAAAATTAAAAAAAAAATTCATTAGACATGTTACTTCACTGGAAATAAATATTCCAGCTACAATATCCCTGATTTTGCAAACCTAACAATTATACACGATCTGTATGATTCGAGAAAAGTTTCTATATATCCCTTATTACATACTTCTTTGCGCCCCTGTACAATACATGTCTCCTTGTGCCCAAGTATTACAATCATTCTTCCACGTATTGCTTATCTCATTATACCAAATTATTACTTTTCTGTTGTTTTAGGATATTTTCCTCATCATACATTTTTGTGGCGTTTATAATTTGTGTTTTCCCTTCAGATTTAAATAAAATTTACTATCGCATTATAGAATGTATAAAAATGTTTCTTCAGATCTCACGTCTGGTGTCACAACAGGGCATGCAATGAAGATCATAAATTTGCTGCCTTAAGGTTTTTAATTAATAGACTGAATTATATCAATTTAAGAATGAAGCTGAAAGAAAGTAATAGAATTGTTCGATCTTAGCACAACGGGAATGCGTCCGCTAAAGATTTAAAAAATATATATTATATGTTCAGAATATTCTGTATAAAAATTTCTTTCTGCTTCATTTGATTAATACTTTTTTGTATAAAAACATAAGAAAAATGTCAACATTACGGTGGATAACGAATGTTTAAGACAAAGGCAGAAAATGTTTTTACTTTTCTTTCTTTGGGGGAAAAAGGTATTATATTAATAAAGTTTTCGGAAAGTCCAACTTGGGTGTAGCCCATAAACCTCAATGTTCTATCAAACACTTTTAGAAATTTAAGTTTTCAATAAATGACGGGAATAAATTTAAGGATAGTGGAATTTATCAACTAATTTGTGGAGACTGTGGAAAGAAATGTATGGGACAGACGGGTAGGAATTTCGAAAATGTTATAAAGATCACTTACACTTATTTAGGAGTAAAAATACAAATTCTAAATTTGCTCGACACGTTTTAGAGAACAGCCATGCTATTCGAAAAATGGATTACTTAATGACAGCAATGCATTTTATTTATAAAGGAACACGTGTGGACACTGTAGAAAAGTTTTTGTTTATAGAGACTAAAAAGGGAAATCAATTAAATGATAAAAAATACTGTCTCTTGTTATAATACTTTCGAAGTAATATTCATTATAATTAGTCATGTGATTAGTTCACTTCGTCAGCATCTGACGCCATATCGCAGTAACAGAGGTACTCTACAATACACGTTCACCAATTATCTCGAGTAGTGAAAGTTGATGAAACACCGCCTTTCAGCAAGTGCGGATTCGCAGGGTGTTAAATGGTTTCCATAAATGAAGTGCATTATACACCATTTTTAGTCTTTAACATAAAAAGGAAAATGCCTTTAATTAATTTAAACATTTTTGTACATTCACAGACTCCAAGTTGAAGCTGACAAAAAAGAAAAAAGGAATCAACATTTACTACGAAAAAAAATGTGGAGTCTTCCCACACATTGGAACAAATTGAAAATTTCATGGAACACTGTATCGCTGTAACACACATTATCTATACCAAAACTTTGGAAACTGAGAGTGCAGTATGCACTATACTATAACAATAAAATTCTAAACTGTCTACATGCTTTATTAAAAGCATTATTTTTTAAATATATTCTTGTTTTTAATACAATCCATTTTTAAACCTTATTTTAAAAAGATTTATTTTGTTTTAATTGTAATGAGGTCTCTATCACACGTTAATATATAGACTATTGCATGGGGTTTTCCTAAATTTCTAGACATTGCATAGGTCTCATGATGGCATGGATATTAGGCCGCAACTCGTAACATAAACGAAGTGTGGCTGTTTTGTCAGACTATAGGCCTACAATAAATATAATTATTTGACGATTTTATAAATAAATGACACGCATTTCCTGATTTATTATTTGGAGGTTTTCATGAACAGCAAATACATTCTTAAACCCCATACTAACGTACGACTTTTGTAAATAGTTGATTTCTTACTGTTAAAATTTAATCTTATCATTATTATGCTTATAATACTGAGATAATAATCAAGTTCTTGGTTGTCATCCTGAGTATCCAATACAAAAAAAATGGGGACAGGAGCGGGGGATAGATAAGACTGAAGGCGCCTTTTGAGGGATTCTAGGCCCCAGAAGGGGTTGTAGCGCCTTACGTGGATGGAATGAAGACCGTCAGAGTGGTTTCCGTGTTGCGGGCAGACTTCTAGTCATGGCTGTGGAAAAGAGTCTCATCCAGGAGTCGATGTTAAGACATTAAATCTTAGAACCCCAGTGACGTAAAGAAAATGAAAGTAATCCTGTTTGAATTATGTTGTTTTTATCTGGAATCTTTTCAATGTTTCTTTTGTGTACAAAGAAGACAAAAATAGCTTCTATGTAAAGCGTTTTAGCAGTTTCCTTAAGATTTTGTGTTTGTTCAGGAAATACGAAATCACATGATGTTAGACTGTTCAGTAAAATCGGTTTTGCAAACATTCTATATCCGGAAATTACATTAACAAAAGGTGAAGGCAAATATTAACCTTGTTAATTGTGAGCATGCACTGTAATTTAAACACGCGAACAGAATTAAATCAGCAATAACATCCATGCAGACCCCCTGAATCCATTTCCATTTTCAGTAACACCCTCTTGAAGGGCACTGGCTAATTAACACAGCATATTCTCTGAGCACAGTGACTGTGTGTGTGTGTGTATATATATATATATATATGTATACGTGTGTGTGTGTATGTATGTATGTGTTTATGTATGTACGTATATATTTGTGTATATATGCACGTGTGTGTGTATATATATATATGTGTGTGTGTGTGTGTGTGTGTGTGTTTGTGTGTGTGCGTATATATACATGTATATATATGTATGTATATAAAATGTTCTACATATTTCTAATTGAACAATTATCTTCGTCCTCACATTTTACACCTTCACAAATTTTGTCACTCCGATTCATTTTAAAATTGTCTCTTTTTCACTCTTTATCATTTCCTGTTTCCTGTAGAGGTTTACAATTAAAATCTTCCATTAATTTATTGTTGTCCGAATGTGCATGTTACGTGTTTACCCCCATGGCATTCTTTTATATTAGACTCCGACATTATCACGTTACAGAAAATGAACGTCCTCCTTACGCACATTTGTTCATGGCACTTCAAAAGATCATTTATTTATCGAAGTGTCAGTTCTGCACAGCATATTTTTTGGTTTGTACACGTCTGCAGTTTTTGTTCTGACAGGGTCAAAGAGCACATTTTTCGCCAAGCAGTTGATAACTAACAAAATATATTTACAGAATGTCCCCCCGAATGCTTTATAGTTATTCATTTGGTCGACAGATTCTCTGCTATAATTGTATCTATCGGATCACCATCGATTTCAGAAAATGTTACCGTCAGTGCCCAATTCGAGAGATGTTAGTCTAATCTTCGCGCCCAATTTTCGTAATATCTACTTTAATATTATCCTCTTATTTGACTATATATATATATATATATATATATATATACAGTCAAACCTCCGTTCACGAACTTAATTCGTTCCTGAAGGTCGTTCGTAAACCGAAACTATTTTCCCCATAGGAATTAATGTAAAATGGATTCATCCGATCCTGGACCCCAGATGATTGCTTATTTATACTTTTACAACAGTACTTTATGCACAAGTTCTTAACACAAAATCAATGGAAACCATTAAATCTATCACATAAAAGATAAACACGACACTAAGCAGATCAAATATAGACGAAAACTTAATTTAGTTTTACCGTACCTGTATGGAGGAGAGTTGACAGCATAAGTGGAAGGTGGTATGGAGGAGAGTTGACGGCGTAAGTGGAAGGTGGTGAGGAGGAGAGTTGACGGCGTAAGTGGAAGGTGGTGAGGACGTGAAATGTTATTGTTTGGAAGGGGATTCTTTTTCTTTTTTCTGTCTCTATTGACGGCTTGCGTGTTCGTAACTCGAGATACAGTACGTCATCCGAGACGCTTTGTAGGAAAATTTGTTCGTAAACCGAATTGTTCATGATCCGAGGCATTCGTGAACCGAGGTTTGACTGTATATTAAAATAGGCTCTTTATTTCTGCTTTCAATGCTGAGTTTATATGAATTTTTTTAGTTCCCCATACCCAAATTGCTACATAACCCAAATTGCTACATAACCTATCCATTTCATTCTGTTTAAAATCGCATCGAACCCCCTACCACGCACGAAGAGACATCGCTAGTTTCTTACGCACGGTGGAACTTCAGTCACCAAAACACTATTATTTGAAAACACACATAACGTAATTTTCTTCGGGCCTTTATTACTTCATCCCAGCTAAGACCCATTAAATTTATAAGAACTTTGTTTTGAATGCGATAAATCTATATACATATTTAGGAGTAAGAATCCAAACTTCATGACCATATAAAACATCGGGTAAAATTACTATGTAAAGTTAATTCGTGCCTGTGCTTGAATAACATGAAGATTCTTTTTTATTTTTTTTAGAAAAGGCATGGGACTTTAAAATATTCTGAATTGCGTGATAGTGAGCATTTTCGAAACCAGCTTAATCTTGTCAGTAATAAACCTGCTACATCAAGTTACTTAGCAGTTTGCAAACACAAACAGCATTTTGAATGCACACCTGCACCTAAATCTATAAGAATTCTAGACGGCACTATTTATGGGTTAAATAATTCTACCTAGATGTAAACTCGAACAGATAATGAAAGAAAATTTGTTTAATGGGGTATATTGAAGGTTAAAATTCTTCAAATATGATGGAAATTACGACAGAGACAAAAATGGTAGCTCTTCGACCACAACCTGAGAAACACTGGAGAGAGTCGTCTCTGCTTTTGCTTGTTTTTCTTACTCTGCTTCCTGTCGTTGCCGATAAACAGCCTCAGCTGAAGTTCAAAGAGTTTTCTTTCTTTAGATTCTACCATGGGGCAGCGAGAAGCTCTCTTGACACAGCCGTGCATTTCTTCGTCAAAATAACTCCCACTGCGACCAAAAGATGGAAACACTGTGAAGTATTATACAGATTCTGCTATAAGATCCGCACTCTGACACGTGATATGAGGCACGTAAAAGAAGAAAGTTGAAGGGGTTCTAGTTTTGAAACTAAGTCCCTTAACTGGTCAAAAACTTCTCCATCTCTGGTAGAACTCCAAGGTACAATTAAAGTTTTCGCCAGAGTCCCTAACAAGTCGTATCAAGTTTATATCTTTACATTGTGTTAAGTGAATCAGTATTGTTTGAAATTCCAGTCCATACGTTGTTTTTTTTTTAAGTGGTGCCTTCTTTTCAGCTTTACCGACTAAACTTTTATGCGTGCCTTTTCTGTACTTTGAGGACCATATGTCCCACTTATTTTACATTCTTGCCTTCTAATCATAAATTTTGTTAAAAATATAAATTATGAAATTCGTATTACCCAGGTTTTTTCATCATTCTGTTAAAAATTCTTCCACGGTTTCAAATGTTCCATTCAGTATGTTATTCTAAGATGTGAAAGTAAGGTAATATGCGGCAATGCAAGACAGTACACAAAAAATTTGAAGAAGATAAGCTGTCAATATTTTCATAAGAAATAAATAAATGGTTCTGAAGATGGATCATGGCTTCATTCCATTACCCTGTTTCGGTTACAGTCATTACACGCTCGTAGTGACGAATGAGTAAAGAAGATGGTAACTGATGGCCTCGATATACAAATATGTAAAGAGTTGTTTCAGCGATGAAACTTAAGGAAAAATGGACAAACGTGAATTCCTAATTACGCCTTCATTTGACGCATTTCTTTTAAAGTATGTCCACAAACTGGTAACAAGTCTCCGAATACGCTAACACTCACGCTTCATTCAAACATGCGTAAATCTACTTTTATAATTCTAGGTGTACATTGTAGGCCTATTATTTCTGAACAATTTTAAATTTTCGGTCTGCACCCAGCCAACTCCACCCAAAACTGTAACTTCGTAATTGTATTCCAGTTATTACGTGGGTCTTGTTAGTCAGCACAGTGACCAAGCAAAGGTCAGGACGACTGATGAATCGTTTTTCGACTTAACGATCTGCGAGAGTTTTATCTTTTTTTTTTCCACAACGACCTAGATCGATTCTGGGACACAACAAACCTCCTAGTAAACGGGTCCCGAGGGCGCTTTCCGCAGGGGCGAAGCGAATGGAGCGAAGCTGACTACTTATATAATCCTGCACCGAGGATAAGAATAAATGACCTATGCCTCCTTTTCCCCATACACCTTCATAGTGTTCACAAAAACAACTAATAGATAGCTGGTTGTAACCACGATAAGACTCTTCAAACTACACACAAAGTAAAAAAAATTATTTTTTGTGTTAAAATCAAGTTTATGATATCCGATATCCTAATTCATAACGCATGGTTAACATCCGAACTATCGAGATCCGTTCAACACAACTCCAAAATAATTTCAGAGGCGGAAATTCTACGTAAACCTTTGACGGATCTCATCTCTACCTACGTTTTCCACAGAAGCACCTTCAGTGGTCCTCTCTTGTATATCACAACCGTAAAGATATTTTAGTTTTACGATTTATCGGAATATTCAAATTGTGAGCTTGAAAATTTATGAATAGACAGCCTGGCTTAATAGCACCAGCAGCATTAGAACGACAACACTAACAACAGCAATAATTACAATAACAATAATAATAATAATAATAATTTTTGCTTCAACAACGTAGAGTAACGCATAAATAGGTATTTTGCAACGCTTTTTAACAAACTGATCGAAGGAAATCTAATACCGCAGTAACTAAAGTCAATAGTAACAGTTCTTATTCCAAGAACGAGCACAGTAAAAGACCACAGAAATATAGACCTTGTGACCTGTCTATCTGCAACACACAAAACACGTGCATCAATAATAGGCAAAAGAATGTAACAGTCTCTTGAGGACAAAACCTGATGCCTAAAAAAAAACAAAAAATGTGCTTCAGAGGATCAAAGGGATGCAAAGAGCAGCTACTAATATCAAAAGCGATCTTACAAGAATGTAAAAGCAGGAAGAAAAACTTATGCGTGGCATGGACAGAATATCAGAACCTTCTTACATTGTGCCTCACAGCCGGATAAACGACTCCTGTTCACTATGAACACCATAAGATACTGGAAAATTAAAAATGGGTCGTTATGCAGAAAAGGAAGAGTATAAAGAGAAATATAGGAATAAAATGTGGAATATGTGAAGGGGACTGTTTTAATGCCTCTATTATTGTGCGTCGGCATAACCCTTCTCACATAACAGTTAAACAAGTTTTGAAGCGTAATACGAAGAGCACATAACAAAGGTGAAATCACATTTGCTTTACATGGACGATTTAAAGCTGATAGATAAAACGGAGAAAGAACTCCAAAAACAGGTGAAAAGAGTTAAACTCTTCAGTGATATTCATTTAAAGAAACCCCAAATTAATGAGCAGCTTATCTTCAGTGTAATTCGTCAAAAACCTCTACATGTTTCGGGCGTATCTTTGGCCTATTATCAGGAGGTACACCGTATTGGATACAGCAGTTGGTACTTATTATTCTTTTTAGATGAATGTCTGTTGTCTTGGCTGGGTTGGCACTGCCAACCCAGCCAAGACAACAGAATTTGAGTTTGATGGTTGTGCAAACTAATGAAAAAGTTCAAAACATTTACATGGGAAGTAGCATTACATGTAAAATGCGCTCTAAGCATCGGATAGATGCAACACGATGTACCAAAATCATAGTTTATTTCAGGTAAACAATTGTATATACCCTGCATAAGCGTGGTAAATAATAATAATAATAATAATAATAATAATAGTAGGTTAATCCATCCCTATACTGGCCTGGACAGGCGGTGTGGGCTCTAGGAGGTAGGAGTTCCCAAAATTTCTAGACAGTCGGCACATGAGGGTGAAAAAGTTGTCAGCCGTAAACAATGGCTGCTGTTACCCCCAGGAGTTATTTCTGGTAATCACTTCCGTCAGAGGCTGCGTCGACTGCAGGGTTAAAGTATGGCCGTAAGAATTAAGTCAATAAAAAAATCCCAATGACACCTAAGGAATCGAACCCGCAACCTTTAGGCTTGTAGCTCAGTGCTTCAACCAACTGCACCACCGCTTACCCCAATAATAATAATAATAATACTCAGAAAACATGCAGCATATAATTTTCGGATGCCAGATGTTAACACAATTGGACTGCAGAGCTAGACACGATAATGTTGCAACAATTCGCGATGAACTGGCTGTAAAGCACTCTGTACTAAATTAAAGTAACCCCTACTATAAGTACGACCCATCAAAGGTGTTAAGAGAATAATCTGGCACGTTTATGTTGGGACAAGGAAATACTTAACGATAAAACTGTCTCGCATAACAGCCCTGACGTCACACTCTTTGAGAAAACCAACAAAATTGTTTATTTAATTGATGTCAACCTACCAAATTCGGGTAATTTACAAATTGCTCATATCGGGAAAAAAAATTCGAAGATATGCAGCATTAAGCAATGAGGTGCGACGACAATGGCAAGAGTAGAAGCAGTGTACAGCTTACCTGTCACTATATCCACAACAGGAGTCATTCCTCACACACTGCATGTCCTCAAGCGACTGAATTTCTCGGGTTTGCTGTATGTGACCATAAAAAGATCTGTAATCTTAAGTACATGCAACATAGGAAGTTCTTAAATGACAGTACATTTCAGCTCTAGGCAATACATGTACTTGCCTTCACCTTCGTTATTTAACTCTTGAGGTGGTATTACTCTACAGTGTTCAACACGAGTTAATAAGACAGATAGTAATAATAATAATAATAATATGGGTGCTTTTCTCAGCCAAAAAAAAAAACAGTGCCTTTCTGTTAACATACTGCGTGCTCCTTCACTTGCACTTAACTCTGGAACAGTCCGTTGAATCCCTTAGGGCTGAAAACTCTTTAGATCAGGGGTGTCCAACTGTTTCTGGTAAAAGGATATAGCCGTTAATATAGGCTGGTCTCATGTGTGAAAATTAGTATAGACTACGTGGTGTGCCTAAACTCTTAAATTATTGTCCATTCTCTATAACACACATGTATTTTACGAACGTGGTCTTGGGCTGCATAACACAAAATGACCGGCCGCAGGTTGGATATCCATTCTTTAAGCCGTGTAAAAAGCAGTTTTGTAGAATCAGCAGTGTTACCGCGTCGTGAAAAGTAAATACTTTTCTGCCAGCGGGTTGCAGCACAATATCAACCGAAGCATGCTTTCCAATCTCATTAACTGTTGCCATCAAACTGTGATAAGTAACTGAGATTTTCGTTTGTTTTCAATGGAAACGAAAAACAAGTAGATATGTATATATATATATATATACTTCCTTTCGTATTGTGCTTATAAGTATTACATAGCGACGCAGATTCTACCATGCAATGATGAGGGTAGAGCGGGAGGTAAAATGTAGCTAAACGTTTCTTGGGACCATGCTGCATGAACAGGAACTGGCCGGCCCCGAATGTAAAGTTCTTTTAAATGGACCGTTAGAGATGTGAAGAAGGCCACCCAAGTACAGTAAATTTGCGATTTTTTTCTTTTTTGCATCAGACACAGAGATGTTGTTTTGTCAAGGCGATAGGGCCGGGTGAATAGAGGGAGTAGTATAATACAAACAGCCAAAGAGATGCAACAATAACAATTTTATTGATAATTTCAATCAGCTCAAATTGCTTCGGGCGAAATTATCGCCCGAAACATGTTGTACTGGTTAAAATTATCAATAATATTGTTATTGTTGCAACTAGTTGGCTGTTTATAATATTGTGTCAGTGATGCACGGTCACACAAACATCAAAGAGGGGTAGTGTTATGTTTGTAGTTAAACATATGTTGCAAATTATGGACGAGTATATTTTCTTTATTCGCTTAATTTCTGGGTGCACTCAGAATTACAGGTTGCTGAATTGTGCTCATTTTTTGACTGTTTTTAGAGTGAAGGAGGCTTCGTAGCAGGCCAGTTCTGACTTATTGGTAAAGAAATGAACTGTCGCCCGGTATTTGCCTTTAACAATGCTCCCCCAGTGCGTCCCAGCTGCAGATATTTTCAGGTCGCTAGGGATGATGTACAGCCCCTGGAATCAACACAAACAATGTTGCAGACAAATAACTAAAACTTAGTCTGAACAATTACAAATTAAGTGAGGCGTAATTTCATACCTTTGCAACAGGGCAGCGACAAGGAACGTGATTTTGAACAAAGGATGCAGGACATGTCTCATCTTCAGCATAACCATAGTTGCATAAGTCTTCGTAGGTGCAGGATCCAAAGTCCTTAATGCAAGGTACGGTTATCCACACCCCTAGCACTCGGCGCTTCATTGACACCTTTGCCTGCTCCAAACAACACAATTTTTTGTTTGTGCTTGCCTTATAATTTGAGTGAAGAGAGAGAGAGAGAGAGAGTGTGTGTGTGTGTGTGTGTGTGTGTGTGTGTGTTTGTGTGTGTGTGTGTGAAGGAAGGTTAACTGGATTGGTCAAATCTTACGTAGGAACTGCCTACTAAAACACATGGCGAAGAAAAGGTAGAGGGAAGACTAGAAGTGATAGGAAGATGAGGAAGAAGAAGTACGCATCTGCTGGATGACCTTAAGAGAGGCTACCGGAAATTGAGAGAGGAAGCTTAGATTGCACTCTGTGGAGAACTTGCTTTGGAAGAGGCTACGGACCTGTCGTAATACAGACAACAGAATGCGTGTATGTATGTATGTATGTACACATATATGGTAAAGCAAAACGTCTGTATTTTGATACGTGCTAGAAAGGTAGCTGATCTAGAGAAAACGAAGGAAATAGTTCTACTAAGTATATTGTGGGTCTCATTAACCATGTTAAAAACTAGAATATACTTGAAGTTATTCCTGTGCACGCAATGAAGTTATAAAGAAGAGTGGCGATATAGCTCCTCTCATTCTTAACCTCGGCACTAGTCGGAAATGAGTAGTCAGCTTCACGCCCTAGCCGCCTTACACCAGACGAAGAACCTCTCCCGCAAGTAACCAATGAACAGAAGGCTGTGTCGGCCCAGAGTCTGTCAGGGCGATTTGAAGCAGATAAATTGTCCTGCTTTTGCAGGAAATCGAAACACGTCAGATTGCAGAAAAAATTATGCTGTAAAGGTAACTGACAGGTCCCTTCAAATTTTGATAAATTCTAGCTTCTTGAAGAAGAGAGTAACACATTAAAATCACTTTTACAAAGATGGTAAGAGCAGATTAAATGCATGGAAATATGGCAGATATTAACGTCAGAATATTTTGTCATCCCGCCACTGTCTATAAAACTAGACTTTATCTGCGCTGTACAAGGTGGGAAAATGGCTCTCTTCTTCTAAAGTAAAAAGGTACATTTAGATGTATATTTCTGATAAGAATTGTGAAACTGTGAAAGGAATTAACTCGAGGAACAGATAAATACCTAGCACCCCTATGACTAGCATCTAACATTGTAATATTATGATAAAAGGTACAGTGATCCCGTTACAGGCCCGGTGTGGCCCAAAGGTTGGGTGGAGGTATAGCTCTACTCTTCCATGACCGCGGCACTAGAAGGGGGTGAGTGGTCAGCAGCACGCCCCGGCCGCATTTTACCCCCGGGAAAGACCCAGTACCCATTTTACAGGAGGCTGGTTGGGCCCCAGGGCCGGTCTGGACGGGCGGAAAATCTCTCCCCCACTGGGATTCGATCTCGGACTGTCCAGCCCGTTGTCAGTCGCTATACCGACTGAGCTACCCGACCCACTGTAATATTCTGATATATTACTAAAAAAATAAACGTACGGTAGATTGGTTGGGCATGCAGACTGTATGAACTCTATTAGAAGGCTTTAAAAACTTTAGTTCAAAAACTTGAAGAGAAGAAGCCACTGGAGAGACCTAGAAAAAGGTAGGAGAAAAACGTTTTAATTCATACTAGTTAAAGGGTTTAGGAAAATGAAGACTGAATTCACTTCACCCGTAATGTGATTCAGTGACAGTTTGTCGTGAACTTGGAAGTGTAGGCGGGCTACATACAGGCTGAGTTTTTTATCAGCTTCTAATAAAAATCTGAATTTCGAAGTTCCAACACTTCAACCAGAACGTGTGTGTAGTGATATAGCAGAATCAACTGAATCAGAAGAAAACCTACTTTATTATGATCCGTTTTAATGCTGCTTGCTCAAGTCCTTTCCGATTTTTGACCTAACCGCTTTCCAACAGGTAAGGATTCATGTCCAGCCCATTACGAACTGCTATACCTGCAAGGTTTTTCTCTTTTTCTATGGCTCAAAACAGGATTAGGCCGCCGCATGGTTGAAGTTTATAGATCACAAAAAATTAGACACACACGCGCGTCCGATAGATCAGCTCGTCGCAGAGGACGCTAGACATGCAAAACACACAACAAACACGAGAGACAAACATTCATGCCATCGTCGGGATTCAAACCCGCGATCCCAGCAATCGATCGGCCGAATACATACACCTTAGATTTCACGCCCATCGGGGTTCGGCACGATTGTAATTAGTACACTTGCATTTTAATACACAATACTGATACTCATCACTTCAATAATATGACTTCACTGTGTCAAGAAGGACAATTTATCTGCTTTCAATCAGTGGATACTGAAGCTAATCGGTAAATTCCGTTTACTGTCGACATTAACAATTATTTTTGGGATTTGCTTGTTCTTGTAGAACCCAACACAAAAGGTCTGATCATACATAATATGCGTGTCGTGCCTGTGACGCTAATTCACCTATTCTTACCGTGACGGGTGCTGAAAGGAAGGTCTTAACATTCACATTCCCAGTTACCAATATTTCATCCTTCTGGCTGTTAGATACGTGTATGTTCTGCAGCTGAAGTCCATTGTGATCAGTGCCACAGCTCTCCATCTGCCAGTCCTTGACTTCTATTTGCTTCTTTGGAATAGCTAAATCGATGAACTGGAACAGTACACGAGCGAATTTGACTATATGGTTCCGGAAAATGACAAAGTGTTTGGTCCAGGTATGCGATTACTTTAGTGGTGGAATTAACACATCAGAATGAATTATAAACTTATATAACATAAAATGATTTGTTCTTCTCATTTGCTATGCAGGCGTATAATATTTAAATACATAGGCGTAAAATGTGGACATTTATTTATCTGATAACTGAAAATTCCTCCTCTCGCTTACCTTCTAAATTTTAATTCGCTCATCGGCTCTTTCACACTTTGCATATCGCACAGGCTGCCACATATATATAAGTGTCACCAGCAGACGTTATATGCAATCCAGTGGAGCAACGCGTGTTTCTCTATGACAAGTACGCTAAATATACTTTCTGCCAGTATAGTCTCTTACACGTAAATGTAGTTAATTCCTGATGGCAGTCTTCAACACAAGGTAACGATTTATGTCAAAAGGTATCAAACAGCAGGTTCCATTCCAGACAGTAAAGGTACACACAGAAGACAGGTGCTGAGGAGAAAGTATACAATATTTATGCTATATTTCAGATGTCCCCAAGAAAACCTGTGGGCTATATTGCACAGCCAAGGAACACGTCAGCATCATCAGCACGAGATGCAACAAACCTGCTGCTATTGCATATGAGACACAAACTTTACGACATAAGTCGTGAAACAAAACGGATTTTTGTGAACTGGTACCTTCATCTTAGAAAAGCAGCTAAAACACTCGTTATGTTTAACTGCGAAGTTTGGTTATCGCGGTAAAGGTAAAGGTAAAGCAGTCCCATTACAGGCCCGAAGTGGCCCAGAGGTTTCCAGGGAGTTAAGGTTCCCAGATTACATGACAACGGCACAGGATGCTGGTAAGGTTGTCAGCCTTACGCACCGGCTTGGTTATCGCGGTAGGCATGTGAAATGAAGAGTAAACTCTTTCCCATGGTAGTCCACGAAGTTCCATGATATGATGCTGAGTTTGGTGTGTTGTATTCTGTCTGCACACTTATGATTATTGGGCTGATTCTTTTTCTGAGATCGTACTCACAATCATATATTACACACCAGCTGACCCCATTTTTTAAAGCCTGTCCCATAGCGAGAGAATCTCTGCTTTTCTCAGCGACAGAAAGTATTAAATCACACCGCTGAAAAACGTGTGTTTTGGTGATGGAGCGTTTTTGAGACGGTACAAAAATCAGTGCTAGATACGACATCTGTGATTTTAGGTAAATAACATGAACACAGTGGGATATTCTTTTATGATCACTAGCTCGTATCTCAAAGAAAGTAATATAAATGTATCTTCAAGTGAAAAATTTATTTAACTCTCAACAATTAGTTTGCAGCTTCATAGAGCGATGGAGCAGAATAAGTAGATTTTTACAGGGCTGCGTTATTTTGTACTCAAAATGCTTGAGACAAATTTAAGAAATAAAGTGCCTGTCTTTCTTTCTGCTTGCCTCATCTATGAAAATACTAAAGGATTCACATCAAATTTTATGTTGAAAATCTGCACTATGAACCACAAGGCCAGTACAAATTTCGTCTCTAAAGGCGCAATAATAGATCGTAAGAAGTAATGTTGTTCCTGTACCCATCATAAAAGCATACAGGGGGAGTAGACGTACAGATCCACTCATTCCTGACCTACTAGCCGGAGAAATATAAAGTCTCCTGTAGGTACAATTGAAACCTATTCTTACAGTTCGTTCCTAAACTGTCTCAACCTTCAAAGACACCGGTAAATGACGTGAAGCACACATCTTATTGTGATTTATACTGAATGAGGCAAAATATCCTCCATACTTTCAGTAGGGCATTGTGAAGGGAGGGGAGGCCGTAGAAGGGTGGGGTTGGGCTCGAAAGGTGCAGGTAGTTGGGAAGTTCCCGTTACAAC
>Ga0136643_10003968_pt1 | contig 20176 bp, 12 predicted proteins | sample TergutLab28metaG_FD_96883 | JGI IMG/M metagenome (GOLD analysis project Ga0136643, IMG submission 96883) | Labiotermes labralis P1 segment gut microbial communities from Petit-Saut dam, French Guiana - Lab288 P1 (version 3) (version 3) | ecosystem: Host-associated > Arthropoda: Insects >...
ACGCTTGTGAGTGCGGTAATGAACCTTCGGGTTCCGTGAAATGCGGGGAATTTCTTGACTAACTGCAAACCAGTTAGCTTCTCAAGAAGGACTCTGCACCATGGAGTAAGTAAGTAAGTATGTAAGGATCCATTCCATGACCTCACACTGTGTTTGTCTAAGAGCTATTTTCATAGAACTTTGCGATACACGATTTGTCTCCCTGTTGATTTATTCTCATGTTATGCATATAATTTACATTTAAATATGCTTTACACAAAACCTGAAATAAGAGCAGTGTTATTGAGGCCCCGATTGGTGGGGCTGTATGTGACCGCAGCCGCCTAAACCTCATTCGTGTGTGATTCAGCCCTAGATTATAAATACTAATTGTAATTTTCAGTTATGTTTTCGTAGGTAGGGTGAAACTGTTAACTCTCATATTAAACCCCTTGTAAGGAAGCGCCGTTCTTTGCGAATGTCTACCATGGTGTTATTATTTGGCGAAGGGGGGGGGCACAGGTTGGCTGGCGGTCATGTTCGAGAAAGTTCTTACACGCCGATCTTCCATGGTTGAGCGTCAGAAATGCTGTCCAGTTCTGTAACCTCTGGGGATGATACAGAGTAAAACCATGACATGGTAATCGGTAACTTCAGGAACATCATAATTACTTCAGATATAATCGGATGGATTTAGGATTAACTCTAGAAGTGGACATATTCCAAGACAAACGGCTTTGTAGCGCATTAGAGGAAGTGTATTTTGAGGGAGGGGAGTCCAAGAAACGTGAGTGATAAGAGTGACAGTGTGAGATACAGATATTTTGTGTTGTATAATTATGGAAGCAGTGAAAACAATGAAGTCTAAACTAGTGTTCGTCGTTAGGCGATCACTCGTTCTGCTGTTGAAATCCCGAGAGAAGGAAGCCATAGTACAACTGTGACTCCCATTGATGGGTGAAAACACAAGTACTGGAGCAGCAGCATGTGTACAGGACGCAGCGAATATTCAGTGCCAAAGTATTGAGGGTTTTCTAAATTAATATAGCCTTGCTCGTTGTTAATTCGTCGCACTATAACAAAGAGAGACGGTTTTCAGCTGTAGCATTAGTCAAGCTACAGACGCTACTGGTTACGCTGTCATGATCACCATATTTCCCTGTAATCGATCTTTTTTAGCTGAAAAGTCTAATCGGAACTTCCCCCAGAAAACTTGCAGTATTGTTGTTTGTTAATTTTTGTATGTGGAACGTTCGTGGTTGTAATACTTCCTAACATTTTTATTATAAGTACAGTGATTTTGCTTTGTCGAATGAATAAATAAATTAATTAATTGATTTATCCTTATATTTTATGAGGCGAAATTCTACCAGAACATGCGAGGCAAATTTAAGAAAGACACAAATTTTACGTTAATTCTGTGATAAATAAAGAGAAAGAGATTTTTAAGAAATAATAGATGACTGGTTGGGGTAAAGTAGTGCAAGAAACGCGAGAAAATCTATTTAGGTGTTTGGATGATAGAGGTGTGAGTTCTGTCATTTTAAGAAATTTCAAAAAAATTTCGCTGTTCTTCCGATTAGAGTGACAAAGTGGAAAAATAAGAATATTGAGAAGTAATGGCTTGAAATAAGGGCTGTAGAGGTTGTTTTACTGGATAATGCTAAAATGGACAACTTTGGAAGGTTGTTCGGTTGTTTTAGAGTATGGGTATTAATTTTGATGAATCTGAGTCAAGAGGGCTGCATGAGGTGCAGTATAAGCAGTAGCAGTAGTAAGTTGGCGACCAGGAACATTCTCATCAATTGCTTGAGCACGGGAAGAACCAAGGAAACAGGTATCGAGGTAGCTGGTCGCAGAACCTTCCGTCACGGACTTCTAGCCACCAGCAAGGGGGGAAAAATAGAGAAAAATGGAAGAAATAATATATTCCTAACATGTGTGCTGCAACTTCGGTAATGATTTAAATTATATGTCATATACATTGCGTTTGTAATTTCAGTTACGCGCAATAAATATATTTTGTTTATCTGAATCCTGTCGATGCAAGTTTTGAGACGAGATCAGTGTTCTGCATTTTATGTAAAGCCTGCTCAATGTTCAGAAGAGGGCCAGCGTTGCTTTGTTAATGCTGATCGAATTGTTAAAGCTTTTTCTGAGTTGCAACAATGCGTGTGTTTTAGGAGAGTGACCTCTCGTGATTTAACAGAGGAAGCTCATCTGGATACCTTAAAAGTTTAGACCGTACCTCACAGAGAACACAACACGTGTTTGTCACAAATAAATTCGTCTAATAATTGTACAGGGCTAATAATTTTTCTTTTACTGTGAAAATAAATTGGAACTGACAAACACGTCCTTTTAGCGGAATTTTAAGCCTTATTTGTACGTTACCTTAATAATATGTCATGTGATTACCGCTTTGTGTTTAGGATTAGTCATAGGATGACTGGTACAATGTGATAGGAAAACTGTCGATACTTTAGTTATGGGCATATGGAATATTCTGTTAGAGGGACTTTTACTCGCCAATAAGATTTCGAAGTGGCAATAAAGTTCAGTTTGTTTGTACCAAGGGAGGAAATTTGCGGCCTGAATCGATCTGAATTAATCCCCCCAACAATGGCTATTGTTTAAGCTAATGTTTGCATAGTGAAATCGTTGACAGATATTTGCACATCAATCTAAATGTATTTGGTGCATCTTGCAATGATATTGTCCTTCATCAGTACAAGTTGGCTTCTAATCACACGTTTCTTATCGTGGAAGCTGACGTTCAGGCCTAAGACAGTCTATGTGCGATTTTTGTTGGACAGAGTCTTATTGGGACAGGCTTTTTTAGTGCTTAGGTTTTCCTGTGTCAGCATCATTCCACCAATACGCCATAGTCATATCCGTCTTCGACGTCATATAATCTTAGTAATTTACAGTGTCGCTGAATAAGACGTACAAAAAAGCTGTTCGACTTCATGGTGCAGAATCTTCCCTGAAAAGTTGATAACTCCGGAGTCAGTCACTAGAGTCCATGCTTTAAGGGAAAGATCATTAACGTGTCTACAGAAAAGGCTTTGGGCCTTAGCCTGATAGCCGACGTCTGTGCGACATTTCATAGTTCAGGTCTTCACCGAGAGAGCCTCTAGAAACCATGCCAAAACTCTAGGTGCCATAACCACTCTACCGGCTGTACAAAAACTGCTTTTCCAAAATTACCCTGCTTCTTTTTTTTTTACATCTCGTGGCAGTCTACTCTATTCAAGACTCATTTTCAATATAAGATGAAATATTTCATGAAAAGGTACCCACGTTATTTTCCTTGAAACCCGAAGCAGGATAAATTTGGTTTAGCCTACATATTGTTATTAGCTTATTTGTATCTTACTGATATTAAGTCTGTATATTCCAAACAGCACATTTTCTTAGCATCGGGGTGACCTAAACATAGCCTGTATTCTTGTTCATAGCACTGCTGCATCTGATTACGGTAACTTTGACCGAGCGTGTTCAGTATATTGCTCTTAGCACTGGAATAGCTTTGTCTTAGCCTGCCTCTTGCTCTTAGCATAGTTGTATTTGACCGTGGTAACGTGAACTTACTAGCCGGTCCCACTGACCGCGCGGTCTAAGGCGTAGGTCTGCGGCCGCTCGCCTGCTGAGATTGTGGGTTCGAATCCCACCGAGGGCATGGATGTATGTCTTGTGAGTGTTCTGTGTTGTCAGGTAGAGGTTTCTGCGACGAGCTGATCCCTCGTCCAGAGGAGTCCTACCGAATGTGGTGCGTCGTTGTATGTGATCTAGAAACGTCGTGAATGAGGAGGCCCTGGCCCACTGGGGGGGGGGCTGTCTTGCCAAAAAGAAAGCGTGAACTTAGTCTGTAAATTGTTCTTAGCACAGATGTATCTGACCGCTACGCGCAAACAGCTGCTACTATTTTTGTGGCACAGTACGGTAAGTGATATTCTAAAAAAAGAAAACAACAATACCAAAAAAACGGGTAAAGGGAAAATGGAAAGGAGAGTGGAAATGAGTAGTGCGGGCTGCAGTGCCATCCATTTTCATGCCCACAAAGCAGAATGTTTTGTATGTTCCGTGGTAAATAAAATAAAAGTTCTCTTTTGTTTGTTTTTTTTACTCGCCTTGAAAGCTAGCAACCAACATATCACCGCTGCTTCTAATTTATTTATCATAGAACGAAGAGGTGTGGAATTGCAAGCAGCTGAACAATTGATGATGAATATTGTACTTTATAAATTGAACCTTTTTTCATTATTCCCAAATTCACCCACTACTTTTCACGTTTTCTAAAGAATGACCCAGTTTCCTTGAAGTCATATGAGAATATGTCTTCCATTGTCTTCGGCGTAACGGAACCAACAGCTCCATAACACGGGGAAGTTCTTCAATCCGTTATTTCTCAGCTGGTCAGACGTGATTCTGAAACCGTAGATTTATTATTGTGTTCAGGTAAATCTACCTCTTATAATAAAAGCCAACAAGATGCACTATTTTTCAACTTTATTTTGGTAAGCAACTCTACATGTTTCGGACAGACTTACTGTCCATCATCAGGAGTCTTAATGCTGTATTCACAGTATTTGGTGTTTTTCATACTATTTATGTTGACGGTCTGCTAGCAACCAGTTGTTGTGAATACAGTATTAAGACTCCTGATGATGGAAAGTAAATCTGTCCGAAATATGTAGAGTTTTTTACCAAAATGAATTTGAGAAATAGTGTATCTTGTTGGCTTTTATTATGAGAATATATCACGATGCACGGTCCTCTGAATGTCAGAAATGTACCCCTGAAGTGGGGATCTGTAAGCTGGGTGGGAAATATCCACCCCCCCCCCCCAGCTTACAGATCTTACACACCAACGTCCTCTAAGATATATTTCAATATTTTCCTCCTAGTTACGTTGAGAGCTCGAAAGCCATGAAACTTTGCAATTAAAATGTTGTCTGCACTTTTGTATCTACCTAATTCATGTTACGTGTTTGAATTATCCAATTTCCCATTCAAACACCTTAGTATTATGGTACAGGGTTCTTTCCCGGGGTTAAAGTGGCCGGGGCGTGAAGTTCATCACTTATCTCCATATAGTGCCGAGATTAATAATTGGTGGCGCTATACCTCTACTCCACCCACACGACTACATGGCGTGGGTGCGGTAAACTTTACCTTTTACAATACTGTCTGAAGAACATTATATACGAAACTCCTCAGTACTTAGCACTCTCAGTTCTCCTGTTAGTTCCTGTCTCTTGCATGTAAATGTTGTTCCAGCTTTTTAATTTGCAACAATCTCGGTTTTTGTTTCTCTCAGAGTCAGACAGAGCGCAAAAGTGGGGATAAAATTAATTGTAGCTTATTTTAATCTTCAGATACTGTAGATCCAACACAGCTTCACGAAGTAACAAGCCTTGCTTGGAGTTCTTGATGTAATGTTCATACGTTTAACTGGAATCGGCAGGGCAGGCGGAAGTCCACCAATAGCACGCACTAATATAACGCGTAAGCTCATTAATATACCAGAACATTCAGACCCAAATTTCGAGACTAACATTCCACTTAATCAGGTTACAGTACACATTTGTACTTCAGGCAAGCAAATGAGTGATGTCACGAGTAAGATGGCTTTACGTTAACGGTATTACCTTCCGACTAAGAAGATTACTTTTGAAATACATTAGCTACACATGCGCTGCAAGGGTTCTCACACTTTTTAATTTGGTCATTATAACTAAGTTATATACTGCACAATGTAGTGTCTACTATACCTGGAGCTTGTGTATAGTACATAAAATCTAATTTGAAACTCTGTGCTTCACTGGAGTAGATTTAGTGGTTTTATACTTGTTTCTGCTGCCAATGTCAGTAACGTGTTAGCCATTTATGGTGTTATAATTCATTTATTATTAGGCCAATGCTGGAGTTTACTAGGCTGTTAAGTCTTACACAATAGAACTGTAGGAATCTGAACTCGATAATTCTTTCAGTAAAACAAAAAAATTTGGATCATATGAAGCTTTTCCTGAGAAACGAAATCAATTGTCACGTGAAATAAAGTGACGCTAACAGTGATACTTGTTCTTTTGCAGTTTTAATGTATGGTTTAATTCATTCTTGTAAATCCTGGGTTGATATTATTTACGAAATTTATTTAAAATTCTTGTGTAGAACTACGAACTCTTGTAGGACAGACATTAGTACATTGCATTAAAAAATAATCGATTCCTTTGTAAAGAAGGAAGAATTTGCATTCTCCCTCGAGACTCTAAAAATGTGTACCTGAAAGATGAAGCTGTAGAAATGCTTGTATAGTGCTATGAATTAAAGCTGTCGCAGTGAGTGTATTTGTCATTGCTAATGAATTATTGTGGTTAAAAATGTAATTTGGAGCCATAAAGCGACTTAACAACAGAATTGTGCATATTTTCATATTATGAAAGTTGTGACAGTGCTTTGTCAGTCTTATTATCGTGACAAAACTGATACGTTAATTTTGGTGTCGGAAGGAAGAAGATCGAGTACGAGACTTAGGCGTAAATCGGAGGGTACTGTAGAAGCAGGTATTAAAGGGCAGAGATTGAGAGTTTGAATTGAATTTATATGGTTTATTGTAGAATTCACTGGCTTGCTGTTGTGTAAACGGAAATTAATATTTCATTTCATGAAATATATATTTAGCACTTCTGACCCAATAGAACAAATATCACTTTTCAAGATCACTCTGCAGTGTCTGCATTAACTGTCACAAATAAACTCTTAGAACAGTAAGTATTCATTTGTCAGTTGCTACATGTTCCGGCCGTTTTGGACATCATCAGCTAGACCACAACATACATGGAAAAATATAGAGGTAGAGGCACCCCGGATACCGATTTTACTGGTGATGGCCAGAAGGACCGAAGCGTGTAGTAAATGACGAGTACATAGTGTTCTGAGAGTTTCGCTCTGACAGTAAACACAGACATTGATTAAATGACACAACTGGCTAAGGATACCAAAATATCACTTTTATAAGAACTAATTCCATGGACTAAAGTCCTTGAGAAACCAGGAGTTCATCGGGTAGTAAGGAAATTAGCGCTGTTTCAAATTCACAAGAACGAGTCTTTGGTTTCTATCTTAAAACAGACAAATTCAGTCCGCTACATGCAGTCACTTACGCACATACATACGTATATACATACATACTTACACACACATACATACATACACACCTACACACACATACATACATACAAACATACACACATAGACACATACACACACATACATATATACATACATACATACACACATACATACATACATACATACATACACACATACACACACACACACAATACATACATACACATATACACACACATACATACATACATACATACATACATTCATGTATTCAGCTATTCATTCATTCATTCATTAAGTCCCATGAATCCATTGGTGTGTCATGAAGACAGCAAGTTGCGGAACAAGTCATAAATACTCAAATATACAAATTTACTTTGTGCAATACTACAACCATTTTGCATAAACAGTATTATGAATTATCTTTACACATAGAAAGCTCATCTACAGAGTGAAAAGCGTCTGTATGTAGGTATTTGAAGGCTGCTTTAAATTTTGCCTTTTCATACCTGAGAATTGTCGCACTAGAAGGTAAACTGTTGAAAATTTATTTGAGATAAATGATAATATTATCCTCCCACCTACACCTTGCTATTCCAATCGGACTTTTTCCATCACTATTCCCACCCAAATCCTTTAGGCCTTTCATTTCTCTTCTGCTTCATTTATACCACATCCCTCTCCGATTTCATCCTCCTAGCCGTGAATCATTTTAATAATATTTGGCTGGCGTTACAAATCATGAAATTCCTAACCTAGTGGTTTTGCGCAGCATAATGTTCGGCCTAATTCGTTCCGCTAAGTTGCACATAGTTCCACATCCTTCCGTTATGGGACACCAGCAGTCTCTGCCCTTTACATGAGACCCCAAGTTTTGCAATGATAAAAAAGGACAGGCAAAACTATTTTTTTTTATGTCACTGTTTAGGTTTTGCTCTAGTTGACAAGGAGGCAAAAGATTCTGAACGGAGTGATAAACCGAGAAGGGCCCAACTCCTTAGAGTTAGTAGACAAACTAACATTCAGCGCAGAGATAACAGAGTTTTACAGTGATAGAAGTGCTGGCGCACTGGAGATAAACTGCCAATACCAGCGAACCTTCTTAATGCCCGGGGATGTTTGGACATGCCTGTGCTATAAAGCCCCTTCAATTCAGATTTAACACGTATAAGGCTTCTTAGTGTCGCAAACACCAGCAGAAGCTTTGTTGCAGATGTCAACATCCTTGTTTTCTGCTGTGATGCTTATGGCAATACACTAAATTCACTGTTTGTGTCGATTATTAGTATTCTTTTGCAGTCTCTGAGTGGGGATTGTTTTGTCTATTAAATGTGCAGTTCTCTTTGAAATTGTGATATATTCTGGATTATATGTGCTACGTATCGAATAGTTTTGTGAGTGCACATGATATACAGTCATTAAGACAAATTCCAGATTAGGACAGAAACAACCGGAGACACGTTTGGTTTATATGTGCCGGCTAGGCAGTGCTGCAGTGTTCTGTATTAGTGGTGATGGTGGTGGTGGTTTGTGGATAAACACAGGACTGTGTAATGGATCTTAAATTTCTGAAATAATGGTCGTAATTATACGTTTAATTGTTATTGTTGTTTCAAACACGAAAGAAGTTCTAGCGTTTTGTTGACTGATGAACGGTTCCAGATTGTGAAGGGAACTTTACTGTCACTAACAAGCCCTCATTCTGTTACAGACTTCGGGATTAGTCGCTTGCTTATCAGGTGTTTTCTTAGTTTAGCTTAACCTTTAGACGCCTAATGTCAACTACAGTGGTCGTACGTCACCGCGAACCTCTAAAGTTGCATTTTATATATTTATTCAACAAATATAGGTACTGAATATTTTAAACATGGTATATACTATCTGTTTTTTTCTCTTAAAAATGCAGTTTGTTTCATAATTCGTATTTGGTTTCTGTATTATTCACATTTTATATACAGGGTGTGCTAAAATTAAAACAAATAATTCCGGCGCCAAAAGGTTAATGTGTTGACAGCAACAGAATGTAGAAACTTCATTAATGCACTATGCCATTAGTTTATTTCTTTCAGTGTGGTACCATATTTGTATCTTCCTCCCTTTTCAATTGGTCCGCGACAGCTCTTCGCAGAACTTTTGTTTTTAGTATATGGTTTTAGGTTATTATAACAAAACAGGATAAGTCACCGCAGATTTATTATCATTTAGCTTTGCATAATAGCATATTTTATTATGATTTTGAAGTGTACATAATTTATGATGTATTTTGACTTAATTTTACTGGGATATTTCATTTTTCTTTGGCTGTTGTTCGTTCATTTTGTTGGCATTTGTTATTTACCTATGCCGACAATGTATTTGGTCACGGGGCTGTTCACTCAGCACGCAAATAAATAAGAAATTTAATTCGCGTAACTAATATTGGAACATAACAATAAAGTCCATATCAGTGGGGTTGGGTTGCCGATAGAAGTAAGAATTTTTTTTTCTTCGTCACTACGTCTAGATCGGCTCTGAGTCCACGCAGCCACATATCGAAAAACGAGAGGGCCGTTTTAGGCGCTTTCTGAAAGTTGCGAGAAGCGAGAATTAGCTTCATCATGTCTCTGTCCGCCTTGTCCCTCCGTCCGTCCGGCTGTCCGCATGGAACAACTCTGCCCCCACTGGTAGAATTTCCACGAAATTTTATATTTGATTATTTTTCGAAAATCTATCGAGAAATAAAGTTTCATCACAATTTCCCCAGAATGATGGACACTTTTACATGAAGACCAATGTAAAATTTTGGTCATATCTCACTCAGTTCCTCTTAGAATGAGAAATGTTTCAATGTTGTGCAGAAAATGAAAACAAACATTTAATTTATCTCAGTAATTAACCAACTTGATGCACAAAATTTGTTTCACAATAAGTTTTATTTCATGCCTCTACATGTTTCGAGCACTATGTGCTCATCATCAGGAGGTCAAAATTGCATTACACAGCTTTTGGTATCATCACGCCTATAGGTGTGATGGTACCAGATGAGATGCACGGTCAGCAAAACGTCAAAAATGTGTTATGTTCAACAAAGCATTTTTTTTTCGAAAATCGTGCCGTCTCTGAGATAATTTGGAAAACATTATTAGAGCCGGGCAGTCCACAGATGACAATCTGATGCGCGTTGCATGCTGCATACCAAGGCTACAAACACAAACTGAGAATATATATTTACTTATACTTTTGTATTTCCATGGCAACATTAGTTCCACGAACACGTCTCGATGTTACGTTATACGTACATTGACACCCGTGCTTCTTCACATAGAGCGGTTGTATCTTGTGACTTGCTACTCATGTCCAACTGTTCAAAGTAAAGACCTCACATGGGTTTGCATGTCGTATTTCTGCGTAGGTTCAGGTTTGCCTTAGTTGTGTTAAGACCATAAGAATGGATCTAAATGAACAAACATTTAAACAGGCACTGTGGTTGGTATACAGCAGTTAACAACCTTCACGGCACAGGTTTAGTTGTTGCTCAACTGTTTCAGCAACTCTCTCTTATCATGGACGGCCGAGCCTATATACATCACAACAAAAGCGCCGATTCGGATCCTAATGCGGAATTTTTTGAAGCTCATAATACAATAACTATCGCTTTCACCGAATGAAACGGTCTGCCACCTTGCTCACGAAAGCTCCACACTAAATCGTTTACCGAGCTGTTTGAAGCCAGTCTCCATGTAACACTTCAATTTTCCTGAAGAGAACATTTAATATTATTATTATCCCCACTTCCCCTAGGGTCCAAGTTTATCTTTCCAACCAATCCACATGCTCTTCTGATTTTTCCAACCAATCCACATGCTCTTCTGATTTTTCAAAATTGATGTTACGAAAGAATCTAACATCCTTCCTAATTTAATCCTTCCGGTAGTATTAGCTGAAGAGTCTATAGTCTGGATTTCGTAATTACTCGTATTTTCTGATCTATATCGTACCGTCCCGTAGTTTATAATCATTTCAGGCTAAAGCTAATAGGACAGAGAAAATAAATGTACGGAATAAAAGAACAAGCTCCTAAAGGCTGGTAGAAGAGGAGTCTTTGCTCCGGGCCATAGGCTGCCTGCGTGGAAGATTTTAGTGTGGACACGAGATGTATGTTGGAGACTGTAAAGTTAGGCGCATTAGAACTTTTTGTATTTTACAGAGCATGTGCAAGACGTTATGAATTCAGAATAGGGCAGGCGTGATTTGAATCCGAGTAGTGGCAGCGAACTCCACAAGTCGTCGGTGTAAGAAGCACTGAATTGTTTTAAAATTAATTCTTGAATCACGTCGTGTTTGCGTATAATGCTGTGCAGTATTATTTACCGGGAAACGTTGAAGTAAGTGTTTAGATACACATAGAACAAACCAGTCTTACAGATAGGTCGGATTCGATGCCAGTGAGAACAACTGGAACGGAATATTTTATTCCAAATCCCCATTCTAAAGAAGTGGGAAAGGAAGTAAAATATATGAGAATACTGGGGAAGATATTTACCATATGAAATGAGGAATTTCTACACTTCCTTTTCCGTAAATGTTAGAAACAGAAATGCATATATTATTAAAATTATTGGTCATTTTTTTCAAGTTTAGTTTCAATAAAATTTTTATTTCAAAGTTCAAATTTATTAGCTGAGTTTCTTGTACATTGTTGGATGTAGCTGGTAACACAGGGTGTTTGTTAGAGAATTTTTTTTTGTTTATAATACTAATGGATAGTTTATCTAAACTTATTACTATCTTCTCTTAGGTGCTAATCTGGTCTGTGTTTATATATGTAACTGAAAATAGCAACACATTTCTAATTACAATTCCTCCTCTTTTATATTTCCATTAGACTTTGCACTGTTTTTGTCACCCATTTTCCCACCTGCGTTTTACTTTGTATAAAAATTTACCCACATTATTTAATTCTATAATCTTATTGCAGTTGATTATTTTTTTTAGCTATTTATTCTTTTGTGTGTACCCATTTATTATCTACCACCTTTTCTGTCCGTCTTTGGGTCTCATTATATTTTCGTAATATATGAACTGAACTACAGTCTCTTCGTCTTTACGTAGGGAGCATCTTCCTTCTCTTCAGGTCTCCTTTTATCTCTTAGTTTCCATATTCCCAATCTAAAACACGCTAACCCAATAGTAAAAATGTTTACGATTTTTTATATTAGTGTTTTGTGTATGTGTGTGTGTGTGTGTGTGTGTGTGTGGGTGTGTGTGGGTGTGTGTGTGTGTGCAAGTGTGAGCGTAAATCGTAAACTGCCTGTCCATTTTTATCGCACGTGGTGTAATAAGAAAGTGGAACCCTCAGTTGATTTATGTCCAGAGATGATGTCGACAGGAAGATTAGTGTAGAAAGTAAAGTTCCGTTTTGAATCGCTGGGCAGGTAGGCCCTTTCATCCGACCAGTTTAATGCGATAGTGGCGAGTACTTCAAATGATATTAACGTCAAATGTGGGGAGATACAACATAATGTTTATGACTTTAGAAACAAGTTTTTATGATGTACGTGACTTAACGCCCGCACCTGACGCTGATCCTTGGTTTATGTCCTTACAGACGTGAGCCAGCCGCTCGACGTCGTTATCAGAATTGACCTTTCGAGCGAAATTTGGGACTCAGCGTTATCAGACAGGTTCTTTGCTGGCGGGTTTGATTTGCGACAGAGACGGTGTGTTTCTGTCTGCATCGTCCGATCCACACCATCTCTGTGACATGTGCCCAGGTTGTTCTCTCGCAGAGATAAAGCGGTTGGAACGTGCAGCTCACCATATCTCATTAAACGCCAAGGAGTATAACCCCAACTCTAGCAGTGGGGCGGTCTATACCGTGATACCGAAGCATAGAGACGAATTTACTCTTATTTATAGCACTAAATAAGTAAACATTACGCAAATGGCACCACAGTATAGGCAGGGGCAGGATTCCGTTACAGCTACCTTTCGACATTGGATATTGACCCCATGCAGGAATCTCCTCTTACGTAGGTACTGGGTTTTTTTTTTTGTCATTAAGCGATTGGGGAATGAAGACAACGAATCACTTCCACCTAGTGACAGGGTTGTGGTTGCGTAGAGATTTACCCCTACCCCTCCTCTGCCTCTTCATCGTGTGGGTAGGCACTTTGGAAGTACGATACTTACATTACTGGGGATTTATAAGAAAGACGAAGGATACATGACAGTGTAGGGGCAAGGCGATAAGCTCCCTCAATTGAATTACTAAAATACTGGAACATAATTCTTTAAAAGGTGCCATGTTCTAGCCAGTAAAAGTCCCATAAATGTTATCTGATGAAAAGATACTCTATGGAGGCCACGGAGATACATCCGATGAAGCAACCTCGTTTGTCTGACGAATTGTTTCCTTTTTTTCGGCAACAAATTTACTTGTATTCCCTCTCAAAAGTCTGACCTTTCTGTTACCTGAATTTCATTAGTTATATCCACATAAACTTCGCAAGCGACAAACAGTTTGAGCTTCATAGCACAGGGAACTGGAGAACAATACATCACCACGCAAAAACGGTATGACGCGAGCACCATCAACCCCAAATTGTACCGTTCTCTGCGGCTTCAGTATAGAATCTTACTTGATCTTAGATGCTGCTATTAAGACCACGCCTGGCTGTATTCTGAATGGTAATAAGTTGTTGCATTCTGAGGTGACTGGAATATTATCATCTGTTCACTCTTCTCTTTATTTTCTCTCTTCCGGTTCATAAACTCATTCGTCATTTTCATCATTCTCCACATTTTTGTAGTAATTCATTGGTTCTTTATTTGTCGTCTGCTCCTGCCCTTCCAATAAACAGTGTAGAGGTTTGAAGATTCAAGTTTTCTGCGGCATGACGCCGTGTCGTTTAGCATATATATTTATGTTTCTGTGGGTATTGCTGCATCGAACTTCAGGACTTAAGGAACACTGTTCTTAGACTGCTCAGATGCTGAAGATGGATACCGCAAGCTCCAATGGAACGTCTGTATTTACCAATCAATGAGAAGTCTTATCAGCAGTTTTGCGTCTTCATCAAAATAGCTGTAAGAACACCAGACTTCACGGTTTAGCGGTTTCTTAAATTTCTCTGGCCCATTCAGTTCCAGAATTAATTCTGGAATAATGAATTCTTTATCAGTTTTGTAGAATTCTTAGGTATAAGTATGGATCCATCGTAAAGCTTTTATATACACAAGGAAATGCAGGTGTAGACAGTATTTCATCCGATCTTTGAGCGGGATTCCAACCCATGTTCTTAGCATTCAAATAGACGAACAGCCTGAGCATCTCAGATATTACAGTCATTAACTTCAGTAAGTAAATAAAATGAAGACTGTTCTGCTTTCATGAGCAAACATTTGCAAAGTAAAATAAAGTAAGCATACTCGTACATTCCTCAAGCAAAGAACCGATGGGCATATTAATAAAAGGCTGTAAAGCACATTTGTTGTTTTCGCTTACTTATGTTGGCTCTCAGCTAGGGTTTTCCGTATTTTGTGACCCTAGACAACGGCAGAAGGTTTGTCGTAAGCGGCAGGGAACTGTAACAACGCAGTTGGCCATACGTCTTACTGCAACAACCGTCAACATGTGGACACAACTCGCAGCCTTACGTAGTGAAACTGCTACGGGCGTAGCATGTCTCGGGCAGTTAATCGTTGACAACTTACCGCGGAGGCTTGGGTTCTGTCAAAGACTAATGTATCAACCGCAGTTCCAAGGGGTTCAGTCTCACGCGGAGCTAAGAAATAAAAGTCGCAAAGAAAGTTTTATAAATTTGGTTTTGCCCGTGTTGTCGTCTTATTTACTGGTTTATTTAAATTTAGTTTGGCAGAACACACCGGCTAGCACGAGAGGTGAAGCAAAAGAATAATGTACCCATTTGACCATGAAGTTTCAAGAAGCTATGCTCCAATATATGCATTAACTGTTAACCATTATACATGTACTCGGTTTCATTGCTAGACCTTCGATGAAACTGACTGAATAACTGACTGACTCTTGCAGCAGAATCTTTGTTTAGACGCCAATCGTTTCTCAGCCTGTCATGAAATATCTGGCATTTTGTGGAAACAGAATTTTAATTACCGTTTTCAAAACATTCCGCCACTTGCCCCTAACCTAAAACTCCCACCCGTTTTATTTATTTAGTTTTTATTTTAATATTACCCTTCATCTGTGTGTGAATCTTGTAAGTGGTCTTTTTCATTGGGATTGCCCTCATCAAGAACCTGTATTTATCTTTTACTTCCCCTAGATACTACATGTCCTGTTCATCCTGGCTTCCTTTATTTGATCATCCGAATAGGACGCGGCAAAAAGTCATTTCGTGAAACACATCACTGTGCAGTTTGCTCCAGTCTCCTTTTACTACTTCCCATTTAGGCCTCACTATATCTCTCACCATCCTATTCTTGGACGCCCTCAGCCTACATTCTTCTCATAATATTAGAGACCAAGTTCCACTCTCCTACAAAAATCAAACAAAATTGTAATTCTCTACGTTTTAACCTTTATGTACTTAGATATCAAAAGATAATTGGTCGTAATATGTGGCATGCATGCAAACAAAATATGCTGGTAGAATCTTGGTTGGAAGACCCTCAGCTGATAAGCTTGGTGTAGATTGGAAGAAAATGTGAGAAGGATCCTATTGAAATACTTTAAGTAGGTAAATCACTACTGGTTTGCCTTGACTTGGGTTAGATACTAACCATCGGTCTTTGTGAGCGCGTTAATTAACCCTCAGATTTTGCGAAGTAACAATTTTTAAGGCTAATTAAAGGGGACTGCACTAATGACGTTAGGCTGTATATAGCCTAAAAACAACGTTGACTGCTCAGACAAATAAAACGGACGTCAGAAGCTGTTGTGTTCGTGTGTTGGATTTACGGCTCGCAGTCCCAAGAGCACAAACGCACGCAAACCCATAACATTAAGTGAAAGTTAATTGTACTTTTATATGCTTGTATACGAGTTGGCGCTTCCCGGACTGATAAAGAAAAAAGGAAAGGGCTTTTCTTATTAAAATTATGGGGTGATAGAAGATAGAGCGTGTGAGTTATAAACACGTACATCATAAAAATATTAATGGGAGACATGGTTTCTAAACTTCTGACACTAATTGAAACTTTCCATGAAAAACATAATCGTATTCAAAAACTAGTATAACGTTAAGATATTTTCCTTTACTTGTCTCTCTGTAACGTATCAACTTCGACTGTTTACCTCAGCAAGGTGAACGTCTGTCTGATGTGCTAGAAAACGTCGCATTTTGGTGCATATAATGTAACACTTCATCTGCTTGGTATTTGTTTTTTGTCAAAGCTTCTTGAGTGGGAAAAAATCCATTTTCTTGTCATAGCAGCAAGTACAATAGAGGGGAAACACATTTTACTGTAAAGTTAGTATTCCTTGAATTATCCAGTCTTGTTTCGCGTTTGCTTTATACTAGGAACATCTGTTTCATCTCACAGAAGGGTAGAAATTATTATCAAGTAATCTTATGCAATAAAATCTCTCGTGAGATGTTAAGATTTGCTTAGATGGTCAAGAAATATTCCTCTTCTATGTCGCTTGAACATGGTTTTTTGAGAGGATAAGTGCCTTTTCTTCTTATCTTTAGAATGAATGTATTCTTTCATCAGGTTATATAATCCGGTCGGTTAAAACTGTTGTCAGATTTTGTATTAAAACTAGTTAAACCACCTTTTGTTTTTCAGTATGTGCGTGAAATACGGCGCTTGAAAATAAATTGCTTGTCTGCTCAGAAAATATTGTGAATGTATATATCAGTTGACAGAAATTACCCGTATTCCGGTTTATTTGAATACCTCACTGAATTTAATTACTGTGAAACATTTATATACGCATACTGGGAGGTGGGGGGTAATTTTTGTAATGACCATATGGGAAACTACTAAATCTTTTGCGACATTCTTTATGCTTGAAGCTCTAAACAGACACACGAACGGTGTTGCAATACAAAATAAACATAGAATCATTTTAACCTGAAGGCAGAGGATACAGGTTCTTCCTAAACGACGGTAAAATTCTTCTGGACTACATTGACCACATTCCACTAGACTTTTTTCTAAATTCTAAGTTAATGTTTAATATTTAAGGGAATTCCACTATTTTAAACCATAGGAAGCCTTCTAGTTTTCTACAGTGTAGTGAGACGTTGTCATTGGCAGATCTTCGATAATAGTTTACTGTCGGGGTTCACACACCCAGTAACTTGGTTTCAGATGCTGAGGCGAACTGTAAGCAGATGAAGCAGTGTGACGTTACATGGGTCGGTCATTTTTGGTGTGTGAAGTGGGATGAATATTTTGTGACAGTGGATGATACAAAAGCCGTCAGGAGCTTGGGACTTCATCTGATGTAACTGATCTAATCTTAGTAATTAGACAACTTAATGCGCAAAATCTTGTTTTATGGTAAGTTTATTATATGCCTGTACATGTTTCGAGCACATAGTACTCGAAACATTGTACAGGCATATAATGAACTTACTATAAAACAAGATTTTGTGCATTAAGTTGGTTAATTACTAAGATTATACTGAGATGCACGATCAGTAAAACATTAGAATCATGTAACTGCTGTTAATTCATTTTGTCTAGACATTCTGGATACTCCTTGATAGGACAGGCGTAATTAATTGTGTTCAGAAATTAATTCTCTTTATTTACTGGGCTTATTTTTCCTGAAAATCGCTGAGTACATAAACAAGTTAGAATACGTATATACGTGTAACGTAACATTGTGGGGCGTCCGCTTAATTTTATGCATCGTTTATCCGGACAGCCTGAAACCGTAGCACACGAAGAGAGCGCTTTTCTGGCGATTTAATGTCGCCGGCAACAATAAAACGCCCTCAGGTTCTTCATGTAATATACCCCATATTTGTGCGCAATTGTAACCCAATTTGGAATATCTCGATAGATTTTCATAAAAGACCCCAATATACAGTGTCACGGAAATACTTCCATTGGGAGCCGCACTGATAAATGCGGAGAGACAGACAGACGGAAGGATGGATATGACAAAAACAACAGGCCCTTTCCTTGGTTACACGAACGCGCTGAAAAGGTTTTAATGTAAAAGTTTGGTGTGTAAGAAATGGGATTGTGTTTTCGAGCAGGTACTTTTTTGTTCTTTTAAGAAATGGATAAAACATTACTACGTATCATAACACTATTTATAAACATTACTACACATCACAACACCATTTATAAACATTACTACACATCACAACACTATTATTAACATTACTACACATCACAACACCATTTATAAACATTACTACACATCACAACACTATTATTAACATTACTACACATCACAACACTATTTATAAACATTAATACATATCACAACACCATTTATAAACATTACCACACATCACAACAATATTTATTAACATTACTCCACACCACAACACTATTATAAACATTACTACACATTACAACACTATTATAAACATTACTACGCATCACAACACTATTTATAAACATTACTACGCATCACAACACAATTTAAAAACATTGCTACACATCACAACGCTATTATAAATTTTACTACACATCACGGTACTATTATAAACATTACTACACATCACAACACCATTTATAAACATTACTACACATCACAACACGATGGTTATAAACATTAATACACATCACAATAAGATGGTTGTATACATTAGTACACATCACAATGCTATTTATAAACATTACTACACATCACAACACGATGTTTATAAATATTACAGCGCATAACAACACTATTAATAACATTACTACACATCACAACACGATAGTTATAAACATTAATACACATGACAATAAGATGGTTATAAATATTACAGCGCATCACAACACTATTAATTACATTACTACACATCACAACACTATCTATATACATTACTACATATCACAACACTATCTATATACATTACTACACATCACAACACTATCTATATACATTACTACATATCACAACACTATCTATATACATTACTACACATCACAACACGATGGTTATAAACATTACAGCGCATCAAACACTATTAATAACATTACTCCACATCACAACACGATGGTTATAAATATTACAGCGCATCAAATACTATTAATAACATTACTCCACATCACAACACTATCTATAAACATTACTACACATCACAATATGATGTTTATAAGCCCGGAATTCTGCAATAGAAAAGTGGACTGCGTGAGATAACTGAGGCGTCGTGTTTTTCCTTATGCAGACAAGGTTAGAGAGGAACTACAGATGATCAAACTCACGTCGCTTTTAGCTCTTCCTCTTTTCTATTCCTCTCTCTCTCTCTCTCTCTCTCTCATTATTTTCCTTGGCATTGTTTTTAAGACACTATTAACCTCGTTTATTTCCCTTCTTACTGCAGTGTATCAAGTTTCATACCCATATAAAGGAAGAGATAAACTTTTAATTGCGTGTGATTTAATAACGCCGTTGTTAGTTGGGACAAGGGAGTGTGAGGGGTCGTTAAATGAACGGCACCACGAATAGGCTGGGCTTATTTAGGCTGCTCTTAATTTTATAGTGATATTTGTTAGGATATGAAGACGATTTAGGTTCGTGAAATTAAGTGAATGCCAACTCGATGCAACTAGGTAATTTTATTGATGTATTCTTAGCTTGACATGTTTCGGGTATATAAGCCCATCATCAGGAGCATTAGATGTTGAGTTGCAGCATATGGTTTTCTGCACCGAGTTTTTGGATGGGTGGTGGTTTTGAGAGCAGCTGCGTAGGTCGTGTGTACGGTGCGAGTCGCACGGCACCATCCGCACCGTACACACGACCTACGCAGCAGCTCTCAAGACCACGACCCATCCACAAACTCGGTGCAGAAAACCATACGCTGCAACTCAACATCTAATGCTCCTGATGATGGGCGTATGTACCCGAAACATGTCGAGCTAAGAATACATCAATAAAATTACCTAGTTACATCAAGTTGGCATTTCACTTTATTTCATGAGG
>Ga0136643_10003969_pt1 | contig 20174 bp, 10 predicted proteins | sample TergutLab28metaG_FD_96883 | JGI IMG/M metagenome (GOLD analysis project Ga0136643, IMG submission 96883) | Labiotermes labralis P1 segment gut microbial communities from Petit-Saut dam, French Guiana - Lab288 P1 (version 3) (version 3) | ecosystem: Host-associated > Arthropoda: Insects >...
AGAGGCCTCTGCGACGCACTGGTCACGCGTCCTACCGACTGTGATGCGTCGTTGTGTGTGATCAGAAACTTCAAGAAAGAGGAGTCCATGGACCGCGTTGGGCCGCAGCGCCACAAAAAAAAAAAAACCTGCACTAAACTATCCAGACACGTTACCAACCCCATTGCCCGCCGTGCGTCCGTTCATAACTGTCTACTGAGAGCTGAGATTCTCCCGACTGTGGCTACGCAAAATATTTAATGTTTATGCGATATAAGGGCTTGTAATTTACCGGTATTTCGGAAGAATTTTATTGCTGCTGTACATTTAGCTGCAACGTCAGTAAATTTCTATCAGAAGACATTTTTGTGAGCTATTTAGTTGAATTTCTTTATTATGGAACGCTGAGGTTCAATAATAATAATAATAATAATAATCTAGCTCTCATGGAGTTGGGCCACTTGTTGACCCATTTCAGTCTCTCACATCCAGAAATCTCTTCAATGTTCTCCCCTGTTTCCTGCTGCCTTGACCTGTAGTTTTTCAATTCATCGTATTCACAGCAGCCCATCACTTTCAGGTGCGTTCGCAAAATTACGTAAAACGACTATTAGCTTCGTTTTGTCTGTTTTTCCGTCTGCATGGAACAACTCGGTTCCAATTTCACGTATTTTCATGATTTTTTATGTTCCAGTTTTTTTTTTTTTACTTTTCACGAAAACACAAGTTTCATTAAAATCTTGCAAGAATATCGGGCATTTTACATGAAGACCTATGTGCATTAATGGTAACAGTTCGCTGAATTATTATTCGAATGAGAAAATCAAAACACACATTTTATGTTCAAAGACTTATTTTCCCGAAAGTCGTGCAGTTTATGAGACAAAGTGGAACAATACTGTACAGCCTGACAAGTTACAGATGACAATATAATACGGCGCATACGCTTCGCATGCTGGATGCCTAAGGTTACAAACACACATTCAGTACATGTAATACGTATTGTTTCTTTCCCCCGGCAACAAATACACAAACGTGCTTCTTGTATATCTTGTGATGTCCACAATACACAACAGGATTAGATTCCTCTACATAAGGGCTAACTTTACAACTTGGAGGACACGTAGAATACCAGACGGAGCGTCCGGTGTTTGGATCCCGGCAAAGGAAAAGATTTTTCTCTTCTACATACGTCGAGACGGATTCTGGGTACCAGCTAGCCTCCTATTCAATGGGTAAAGGGATTTCTTCCACGAGATAAAAGGCCGGGGCGTAAGGTCGATCACTCGTCTGTACTTAGCGCTGACATTAAGAATGAGTGGATGTGTACCTCCACTTCCCCTATAGGACTGCAAGGCGTGTGTGAGATTTTACGCGCCTTAATGGCGCTGGCGCTAATCTGTCGCTAATGCCAATTTTGTATTAGGACAATTAAAGTTATTTTTCTCTCATATTATTAAATGTGAAATTTCAGTGATATAACTAGAGAAAAGAATCTCTTTCTGAATTACTCTGAATTCGCATTATTTAGTCACATTCGTGGCCCTACCGTTCAATACCATTCATACTCAGTAATATTTAAATCCTGAAAGAAAATTGCATGTGTATTTGACCATTTTATTTTCAGTGCCCTTGTAATAAAACTTACTTAAATGATCAAAATCAATAAATACTGAAGGTGGTGTTATAAGGCAAGGTTGTCCCAGTGCACGCCACGAAGTCATATGCAGAAGTGAAGGTAAAACCACTCATTTACATCGGCACTATAAGCATGTGAAAGGTTTGTTTGACGCAACGGCCGTATTACCGCTGGGGAAAGAGTGCAGGGTGCTCACTAGGTACGAGAGGGGGTGGGACCTGGAGCTGGTCTGGACAAATTGGAGTTGAGAAAAATAGATTGCCCCTACCTGGAAACGAAAAAAGACCCCTCGGTCGTCTATCCCGCAGCTTACAATACCGACTACGCTATCCCCGATCGTTTGTGTGCACGGTATTATCAAAATTAAAATTTGTTCGACATTTTTCAATGTAGATACCAAACACCATATTTAATCGCGGACTGGTCCAAGTGTTTTCGGATGAAGATTAAACCGTCTTTAGAGCTCACTGCCGTGAGAACCCCAATCTCACACGTTCGTGTGAGAGAGTAAAGAAGCGAAGTAACCTGATCTCGCAAATTATGCGTTTATTTCAAGTAGCAAGGACGAGTGCACGAAATGAAAACACAGGAGTCGCCATCAATTTCGGCTAATGTTTGGCAAAGAAACGCTAATTTAGAAACATTGTACCCAATTGGTAACCTCCGCCTCATTACCTGTAATCAATCATGCGCCTGTCATGTAATACGGTACGAGGAAAGACGTCAGTACGTACAAACAACTGGGTGCGCACTGGGCAGCTGGAGGTTCGATTCCCTGCAAGGATTTTCTGCTAGCCATCCTTCCAGATCAGTCTTAGGTCAGAGTAGATTCCTATTCAGGGTATAAGGGGCACTCCTTCAGCATTGAAGCAACCAGACAGTACAGCTGGAAACTCACCTGCAACTTTTCGTTAAAGAGTGAGCCATGCCCCATTTTCAATATAATTATTCGTCCATGGCATGGTACTGCACTGCGATGTATGAGTAAGCCGTTGTTGTAATGAATAATCTGGGAAGTGAATCTTGGTACATCATTCATAGGGGTGACTGCAGAAAATATCTGATGGACTGCAGAGCAAAGACAATATGAAATTTAAAGTCGCAACAATAATCTGTGAAGGTGTGAAACGTATTTCATTTGTTCAGGATAGAGTTCAATGGCGGAAATGTGTTGTGGCTGATGACACTTCGGATCTGTAATGGTAACGAGTGCTGAAGAGTTCTCGTTCGATGCCAATTGCGTCACTGTAAGGCCGGCCACCGTTGTGGCACGGGCCGCATTACACTTCAGAATACATTACACGTGTTCGCGCGAAAAGCGCCTATACACTTCGTAATGTCCGTCCGTCTGTCCGAATGTCATCAGCGCGTTTCCCACTCCAAGGATTTATGTGAAATTTGGTACTGGAACCTGTTATGAAAATCTTTCCGGGCTATGCAAAATGTGGTTAAAATCGGGCAAAAATAACGGATAATCCACATGAAGACCTAGGTAAGTTTTATTACTGCAGACGACATTAAATATCCATAAAAACGCTCTCTTCGAGTGAAATGACATCAGGCTGTTAGGATAGCCGAGGAGGTATAAACATTACGCGAACGCGCCACAATCTTACGTTATACGAACACTGTCTATCTTGTTAAGAAGGAGCAGCAATTCACTTCCAGTACAGCGTTGACGCCACACAATTCAAGTCAGTGATAAAGAGATGGCGTACCACATTTATTACAACCGACCAAGTGCGATTCTTTCGCTGTGTGCCTTTCATATCAACATATGAAGGACTATTTCTGCACACAGTACAGATCATCATTAAAAATAAGCATGATTAGATTTAAGCAGAAAGTAAGGAAGAAAGAAAGGACGAGTAGAAAGAAGGGGGGAAAAAGCAAGAAAATATACATTACACTGCATAGATATAACTTTGTACTGGGAGCAACACGTGGTGTGATAATGAAAACTGCATACATGCTTCATGCAATATTCATTCAATGTCTCATGAGTAACTGCGATAGAACGTCGCCTGGAAGTAGAACCTCGTACTCGGGAGTTCGTGTATGGCAGATTATCGTCCAAAAGAGCGACAGTCTCGTCTGAGGTGTATTGTTTTACCGGTCCCTCCAAAGAAATGGCACATAAAACCCTTTAAATGGGTGTTGGGTATTTCGCTTTGGAATTTATTTGTGCTTAATTGTTTTGCTAACTGTAAATTTAATTCCTATGGGACCTATACACAAAAAAATATATATATAATTTTATTAACAAACCCCGAAAATGAAGCACAAAACGAATTCTATTAAACACATAAATCATGGCTCATATTACAAAATACTATTAGGCTAACAAGAAACAGTATGCTATTGAACTCATGAGGATCTATAAGATTTATCTGTAGAATTTCTCTATTAGATTAATAATTTAACAGAATACAAAAAAAAATGAATTCGATTCTGCGCACTGCATATTTGCAGTGTAATTAGCCTTGGAACAACAGATGTGCATTTCAATAACCTAGCAACGAGACACATCAGGTGCTCAGGGAAAATGATAAAGAGCGGATATATATGACAGGCTATATGTCTCCAGAGGAAAGCTTGCCTCCGTTGTGTTACATTAGATTTCGTAGTGAGCCACATGTTTTTGTAAACTGTTATGCAGAAAACCTTTCGGGGAGAAAAGGAGTTCGAATTGAAGATTTGATAAGTCACTAGTCCATAGTGTGTGATTTACGTATTTCTGGAGAAAACTTCTTTATGTTCTAAAAGTTTACGTGCAAAATAACTGTAAACCTAATATTGGTAGCAGCTCTGAACTGGAAGCAAACTCTAAACAGTATCATCAGTAAAACCAGTCACCAAAACGGCCATTATCATCGCCACTGTCACCACTACCGGCATGATTTAAATGGTCACATATAAGCGGATAATCTTCAAGATACCTTATTTAGCGGGAACATTCTAACCCTATAAGTGGGAGGTAACTGAATCGAAACTCGACAGAAGTTACCTCCATCCTGACATATTGCATGGTTTACTTGAATACCAAAGCAGCCGGGGCGTGGCGTTGACCACACACCCCCATCTAGCGCCGAGGTTTAAGAAAAAGTAGAGCTATACCTCTACTCCCTCTATGGGCCTTCGTGGTCTGTTCTAGGATGGGCGAACTTGAGTACCTCTCAGCGTATATCGGGGCACTGCCTTTAAATCAGTCGAAGATCATGTCCTTTCCTTATAGCCGTCATGGCTATTTGTCCACCTCATTCGACGCCGCATAACAAATACTGTATTTTAGAGAGCGCCGTTAAGTAACAGAATTAAACCAACTACCGACGTCAGTGGCAAACAACCAATCATTTCTCGTTCACAATTGGCACATAAACCAGATAAAACATTATCAAATCAACTCGTGTTTTGTATGTTATTTTAGTGACATTACATCAACTGCACAGTTAGACAAACTGAATAATTTTTCCTGTTAACGGTAACAATTTTAAACATCTGTCATATGTAGCTGATACAGTGTCATAAAATAACATATACGGCTTTAGTGAATAAGGATATTGGAAGAAATATATTAGATAAATTATAATATGCATGCGTTGAAGGCCTGTTAAAAGACATAGGATATACAGGGTTATTATAAAAGAAATAGACACATTCAATGTTGTATTGAAACGAAATTATTAATGATTTAGCCAAAATACAAATTTCTTGCTCCAGTCGTAGATAGACTACCTTGCAGGTGGACGTTTGCCATATCGTCTTCTGAAATGACTCTGTACAAGAGTAATGGAGTTCGCCTTCGCTAATTCCAGCACACAAAAAGCCTTCTCTACCAGAGTAGCAGCCATTTTGCTTCAGTGATGTCAAGGCCGCTGAAGTGGTGCTGACGTCATGAAGGAATGCCTGGAAAAACATTTTCATCTTTCCTCTACGCTACTACGCAAATTGTGTGTCCACTACGCTAACGGTTTTGATACTATATAACGTTGAAAGTGTCTATTTCTTTTATAGTAACCTGGTATTGTTAAAAATTTTTCCAATGTACGTATTAATTCAGTGTCATTCAGTGACATCCGTCTTACCTCCTACTGATGGTGCGGTGAAACACATTTGTGACTAGAGCGACACATCCGGTACAAAATGCGATGACGATATTAATAGCGTCCACACGACAGCCATCTTCTTGTTGCGGCCACCGTGCTGGGAACCAAGAATCCTTCAGAGTTGTCGACCCGTTCGTTGTATTTCCACAGAACCATAAATCCATCGTGAATAACGTTTCGAGACACTTGTTATTTTGTCCACACTCCCAGAGTAAATACTCTTAGTTTCAACAACAGTCACACAGGCAGTGCGGGTAATATGCTCTTCACAGCCATCTGTCAATCACTGTATCGCGACCTGCACCAACCATATTAGAAATGAACCACGTGTTGATCTCAGCAGCCCATAACCTCTCTGTTAATTCAACCGTTCATTAAGATTTACAAGGTGAGTTACTTAGAGCAGGAGTTCAGTTTATATCACAATATTGGTAATGCCTGGGTTCACGTGTTTTGCACGAGCGAAGCAAAGACGGTAAATTGGCGTACAAAAGACTGGAATAAAACAAAGACAAAAGTCGGAATGGTCGGAGAGTGGGACCGATGTAATGTGGGGTTATGTCTGAAATAGCAAAGAGTAACTACATGGTTGGGATGAAACAACAGCCAATTAGTGTGGCCGGATAGTCGAGGACATGCACTGTCCTGGGATCGTGGGATATCATCCCACTCGGAGAATGGAAGTGTATCCATGTCTTTTTCCCTTTGTATTTTCTTTGACAAGTAAAGATACAGCGAAGGACCGGTCCCTCTCGTCCAAGGAGTAACACAAAATATCTGAAGGATTCATACATTGAGGAGATTAATTCTGGAACTGAACAGGCCAGAAGGCCTAACCCGTAAGAGCAGAAGGTGAAGACAATGGAGAAGAAGAAGAAGAAGAAGAAGACCAACCAAAAAACTGTAGACAGTGGAGGATATTAGCACAGTTTGTAAAGATTGGCTGGGTCTCAGTTTGTACTTGGTTATTACCACGGTAACTGTAAGCAATGTCGGAGACCTACACAAGATTGGAAAAAGATGTAGGGCTGCTATATTGTAAAACAGTAAATTCCCAACCGCATTCTTCCCAGTTTATTAAGCTCACTTAAAATTTGTTTATAAAATCTAATTAACGGTTTATATTACACGGTAAAATGTCAATTTATGATCGTAAGTAAAGTTGACTTATTACGGAATAACGAGCCTGAAAATCTGCAAATGCTCAAACACTTCTTTTTTGTAGTGGAAGACATGGCACTAAGACAGGTTTATCTCCGACTACTTTTTAGTCCGTCCGTCCCCTCTCCCCCCCATTCCCCTCTCGCCTGCAGAATCATTCTACCATTGCTCCATGATCACTCATTCATCTATCACCAACGCCAAGTAATCCTAGCAATTAAGTGCGTCGTTAAATAACACAGCTGACACTCAACCATTTTTGGTGAAAGTGTTCCAAAATGCATTTAAAAATAAACGTCCTATGGTTTAGACGTTGATGCTAGGTTCCAGACAGACGAACCGATTATAATAACACGCTAAAACTTCGTAACGCCCAATATGGCACTTTATAACGATTCTCGAAATAGGAACATAGCCAGCAAAAGAAAATCCTTCCGTTTAATATCCTTGGGATCTTGAGGCACACGAAAGAACAACTTTGCGCAAAATAAAAAAAAAATGTGTGTACTACTTGTATCCATTAATTCTGCTTGAAACTTTTTTTCGCACCGGCAACACGCTACATATTTAGCATGTGACGGTCGATAGCGACGCAAAATACGCTTCTCCGTCTCTACGAAATATGACCGTTATGTTTCTTTTCCTATTTCAATCGAAATTAGAATCACCCGATATCTTTCCTTCTGAGCCTCTCACACCAAATTTAAAGCAAAACATGTCTAGCGGTTGAGGCTCTGATAAGTCACGGATAGACGGACCGACTCATCTCCACACAAAGCTTCCAATTTACTGTGTAATGGACGCCTATTAATAGACATTTATTAACAATGGCCGAATTGCGTTGAACGGCCGGCTATTAGTATGAATTTTCTAAGCAGAAACCGGGTCTCAGGCAACAATTGGAGCACGGAGTTTGTAAAGAGAATTCGGGTTCCCATACAGCAAAGTATTTTAAATATCAGTTCCCAGACAAAAGTCATAAATTTGTCGTAAAGGAAATGGTGCAAAATATCAAACGCGCGGCGATCTTGGAAACCTCGAAGCTCAACAAAAGGAAGAGTTGCGACAGTGCTCCAAGCCTTCACACATCTCCAAGTAAGTCTGTAACGCTTCGTTCCTGTGAGAGTGGTGTCCCTAAAAGAGGCGTAACTTGGTTAGTAACAGGGAGTGGAGGGGGGGGAGGAGAGCAAAATCGACCATGGGTATTAAGATATCTCATTGACGAAGCAGTCAAGTTATAAAGAGCGGGAATATTGGTTTGAACCAGCCCTTAATATATATATATACACACACACACACACACACACACACACATCCTTTCCCCCATTCTCACGCCAATTTTTATTTTGGGCCCCCTTCAACTCAGTAGCCAAAAGGAAAATATTCTTTAGTTAGAAAAAATATTCGGGGGGGAGGGGATCCCACCCCCGTTTGCCTCCCCCCACATTACTCTTATGGTCCCTAAAGCCAGTGTTCATCGCATTTTTCGGCAAATGAAGTGGAAACCATAAGTAATACGTAACCCATCGCTCTCACGCCAATTTTTTTTGTTGGACCCCTTTCAACTCAGTAGTCAAAAGGAAAATATTCTTTAGGTAGAAAAAATATTGGGGGGATCCCCCCGCTTGCCCCCCCCCCAAATTACACTTATGGCCTCTAAATCCAGTGCTCAACGCATTTTTCGGCAAATGAAGTGGAAACCATAAGTAATACGCACCAACGCTGTTCCACGGAACGAATGAGGACGATACAATCGAAAGCAATTTTTTGAACGATTTTTTCCACACGTATGATGAAAGAGAATATGTCTGCTCTGATGAAGCCACTTCTAAACCTACTGGTAGTATCAAACAACACAACTCTGTGTACTTGGCCAGGGGCCACCGTAAATAGACGCGTAACACAAGACCGAGCAATTAATCTCCAAGGATTTTCAGTGGATCTCAATTCTAATTTTTCGTCTACATAAATTTCCAGTATCGACTTGTTCGGTTTTATAATTCTTTAAGTAGTGTTATATTAAACGTATCTCCACTACGCGGCGTTTTATGGTTAAACATTCCCTGTTTTTATGACAAGGAACATTCATAAAAAACAGGAACACGTCGTCTCCTGATCTAAACCCAAAGGAATGCATTACGTAAACTTAAGTTCAATATTAGCTACTGTCTGGGGGGACGTCATCAATTTTCAAATCCAGACACACCATATGCCGTTTGGGCGCATGGAAACAAATATATTTTATGGATACATGCAAAGACGCATCCTAGTACAGCCGTATTTTCACGCTGTGTTCCAAACCTCCGCCTGTCTCTGCCTTTTTCTCTCTTTCTCAGACGCCCAAGCTAAAATCAACCACGTAAGTCTTTCCCCAGGGTAAATGGTAAAGTAATCCCATTACAGGCCTGGACAGGCCCTAAGGATTCCAGGAGATTAAGGCTCCCAGATTTCAAGACACATGAAGGTGTTAAGTTTGTCAGCCCTACGCACCGGCCGCCTTTACCCTCAAGAAATATTCCTAGTACTCATTTCTGTTAGAGGTTGAGTCGACCCCAGGGCCATAGTGCGGCCAGTAAGGATTATGTCAGTGAAAAATTCCAATGACACCATCGGAAGTCGAACCCGCAAACTTCCGGCTTGTAGCGCAGTGCCTCAATAAACTGTGCCACCGCGTGCCCCCGTTCCCCAGGGTACATAATTATAACCACCATTTCGCAACAAGCAAGACTGTGAGCCAGGGGTGGCAGCTAGATGAGCCTCGAGAGCCGCACCTTAGATTGCAAGTTACGTCTTAACAAAATAAAATATTCTTTCCTTATTTTATGGATTCTTCTGTTTCTTTCAGTTATGTGTCTGCTTTCTTTAGAAAATCTTTTAAAACGCCTCTAGGAAGTGTGTCATCCCCGTTGTGTGTGTCAAAATTGGAAAAGGTATGTAGTCAAACACAACTATGTCAACTAAGGTGTATTTAATGGCTATACTAGACAACTACATGTTTCGGCCTTTACTGGCCATCTTCAGGTTGTCTTCAAGAGAACTTAAGGTCCTACTATATACAATGAGCGCGCACGTGGTGCAGAGATCTCTACATACGGGCCTTATTGCGTAATATGTAATTTCTATATGTTGTGGTATGCTCTGACTAGAGGCACGATAGGGTCTGGTGGCTAGTGTCAAGTTTGAAGGTTCTTGGTACGCTGGTATTATGAAGAGGCGTGTTCCTCTTCCTTCCACATATAGAAATTACATTACGCAATAAGACCCGTACGTAGAGATCTCTGCACCACGTGCGCGCTCAATGTATATAGTAGGACCTTGAGTTCTCTTGAAGACAACCTGCAGATGGCCAGTAAAGGCCGAAACATGTAGTTGTCTAGTATAGTCATTAAATACACCTTAATTGACATAACTGTGCTTAACTACATACCCTTTCCAATGTTTAAAACGCCGTTCATTGTCAGCCTCGTGCGCATGTAACTGCCTAAATATTATTTTTTACGGACAATATGCGCGAGCTGCACCAGCGTCGTGCGGGAAACCCGCATGGGGCTCGCGAGCCCCGTGGTGGTACCCCTGTTGTAGGCTGTAAGGTAATACAGTCCTGCTATAACGCGATAGTTGCGTTCTTGTGTTAAGTCAAGTAATGGACCGTCGCGTAATAAAAATACGGTCAGATCGGAGAAAAATTTGGCCCTTCATCCAAAATTACACATTCACACCGGTCGCTGCAATCGGGTAACAGCCAACACGTGTATGCCAAATTTCGCGTCATAGAAACGACGTTCACATACACATGAATCGCGCTAAGGCCAATTCGCATTAACGAAACATGCCTAATAGCAGATCTGACCCTATTATTCTTGTCCGCACTGTCAAGTTTCTAACCCCCCCCCCCCAATACCTCAGAAAAAAATGCCCTTTTCAGTTGTCCTATCGCTTCCCAGCGGACTATATTTGGTCTATGTGACCGGATATCTCATTGTCTATCAAGATTTCCGCATAGTACAACACAGCAACATAGTGCGAATTCTCACGACATACCGAACCATTTTTTGTTGTACGGCTCTGAGTGTGTGTGTGTGTGCACGCGCGCGCGCGCGCGTATGCGGGCGTCCTTGCAAGCCAGCGCTCGCGAATAAACTGTGGCTGTATTTTTCGAATTTCGTTGTGTACAATTGATTACAGTCAACAGTACATGTTACAAAAACGTGGCGAGAGTCAGTAACATTATTAGCACGAAATTTGGACACTTCAAAGAGTGCAGCAAATATTAAACAAAAAGAACTATTCCGGACAAGGAAGCAGTAAAAACTGAACAAAGAAAAACAGCAGCACTGTCCTATGAAGTAACATGCTCGAGATGTCCATAATACAAACACGATACTCTTCCTTTTGCTATGTCCATAGAAACACATTTAAATTCATTGATACTGCATTGCACACCGGGTTGGAAACAATGGATTAGTCTTTAGCAGCTAATTGAAATACGTGGATCATGTCTTGATTCCCACAGGGCTGCACACAACAGGAGAAGGAACGTTCCTCTCACAACCCCACCAGTTGCGTGCGAGGCGCAGGCATTGGGTGTGCTTTGAGAACATGAACTCGGCCCCACCCATTACGCACCTGAGGCACACACCACCAAAAACCTGTAACCTGCGCCTCGCACACAACACGGTGGTAGGGTTAGAACAGGAAAGGTCCAATTCCCCATTATTTTGTTACTCGCTGTTGTACTGCACTTGACACTTGTTTTGAGCTACACAGCTCGATGGATGGACACTCACTTCGTCAAAACATCACAATACTCAGTGGTATGTACACTGGTGACGCTTGTATTAAACACTGTCATTTCAACCAAGCGAATAATTGTCACGATTTTACAAGTGTCACAATTGTGGTTATGTGTATTCAGTTTGAGGCGACGAAACAGCTGAAGAAAACTCGCGACACCTAACGCCTCTCTGCGGTCAACGGACAGACTAATTCCTACTTGTATTCTTACATGCATTCTATTGCAGCAGCCGGTTTGTCGGCATCGTGACTCAGTCAGCTCGTGTCTTTTAGGTGCTTTCGCAAAACTGTGAAAAGCGTGTTAGCTTCGTCATGTATGTCCGTACGCGTGGAACAACTCGGCTCCCACCGAACGGACATTCGTGAAAACTGATATTTGAGTATTTTTCGAAAATCTGTTGAGAAAATTAAATTTCCATTAAAATCTGACACGAATAATGGGTATTTTACACGAAGATCTATGTACATTTATGATCATGTCTTGCTCAATTCTTCTTGCAACGAGCAGTGTTTCGGACAAAAATTGTAGATAAAATCGAAACACATTTCTGTTCAATAACGTTTCATTTTTTTCCCGAAAATCGTACCGTTTATGAGATAATGTGGAAAAATATTGTAGATTCAGAGAGGTCAGATGACAATACAGCGCATGCATTTTGTATGCTGGATAACTAAGGCTACAGACACAAACTCGGAATATGTAAAACGCATTGCTTTTCCACGGTAACAATGGAAATGCGAACGCGCCTCAATGTTACGATATATGCATATTGCCTGTCTTGTCTTCATTGTCTTCAAATTCCGGGATAGCAGGTCGACCCCTCTATAGGCCACGACTGTTTTCTTCCAAATGTGCACTCACCATTGACGATCAGCTTCAACTTGTTTCGACATGCTATATAACGTCTGCAGTTGAAATATAATCATACGGTAATTTAAAAATAAATCGAACAGCTTAACAGGAATTACGCGTTCATAAGAATAGAAAATTGTGCCCTGTACCTAGGCACCACTTCACAAAGGCATCTGAAGAAGATTACGTGTCATTCATTCTAGGCCGCGGGAAGAGGTAATGGTCTGTCAGTCTTCCGGGGAGATTCCTGGTGACTCCTGAGCAGGAGGTAGAAAGGGCCACATAACCAGTATGGACATGACGGCGCAGAAATAAATTCATGTCCCGGTCGAGAATTGACCGTTTTTTTCAGGGATTTACGGCTACTCTTTACTGTCTGTCTGTATATATTCTAAATGCTTCTCTTCCAAATGCCCTGTTGTCATGAAATCGTTAAATAATACAGGTTTATTATTATTATTAACCATTTATTCACTTGAATTAAAATTTTCAGACCTAAGCATCCGTAAAGAATTCAAAATAGCAACGCAATGGAATGTCTAAGATAAAGTTATCTGTAAAGATTTCCTGTCTTAAAACGAAACGGTGTGAACGCCAAGATGCAAACAGAAAGCAACTATATCCTTTTAACTGCTACCCTTCTTGAAACGCCACTTACATTTTAAGCCACTGTTTCTCAAACTGTGGTACGCCTACCATTGTTTACTCGTGGGCAGCCTTAATAAGAATCGAAGTATAAAAAGGACAAAAGTTGTAAATAGTAAATAGAATATAACCCACAAATACTTGCTAATAAATAGCAGTGCTGTTAACTTTACACAACTCAGCTCCGCTGTCAGCTAATCTTTCCAATTTTGGCCTTTTCATTAAAATTTTAAAAAAAAAGTACTGGAGGTATATTTAACCCTTATCCTGCTAACGTGGAGAATATGGTGAGCTCCTAATAATGCTAACAAATGGCAGATGGGATTTAACTCGGCGTTTAAAGGGTTAACTTGTTAAATTTCATATAGCGGTACGCCAGCGAAAAAGTCTGAGAACTCCTTTTTTATAAGCTATTAATTGTAATATTTATTCCTTCATGTACAGCCAAAGTTGACAAAAAAAATTGTTGTTGGTTTTTGTAAAAAAAATAAGCTAATTTTATTTCTGATTTAGAAACTAATGTTGAAGCTTTTTGTCCAATCACAACATAAATACATTTAACACTTTTTCCTGTTTGATTTAAAATCGTATCAGTGGCAATCGCGGGAGGACAGAATGTTGAGCCGACTTCCGATAACATGTGAACTGTAAGGCTCATGCATGTGACGGGGCATATTCAATTACGGAAATAGAGAGGCAGAAAAAAAATAGTCTAACAGAAGAAGTTATTTACCAACTGACCGTAAGTATTCTACTGTTTCCGCTTTTCCAGGATCGTGTGCAGGATTTGTTTCTAATATTCATGATACATTAGCTGTCGAACCAAAGCATATTCCTACACAACCCAACTCGCTTGTGCTGCCGTACGAGGGCCTACCAATACACTTACCACTTATTCTTAGGCCTTCCACAAGCTGGAGACTGAAGGTAATTTAGGTTAAAGCGTTCCAGATTGAGTAAATGGAACGTAGTGGAAAGTAACGTCATTAGCTGGTGAATATTTCTATTATTATAACAGAAGCAGAAGGAAACAAAGTCCGTGTCTACAGATGGTTCGGAACATATGAAAAGTAATCTATTAAATCGGGTGCATGTGTATTTTCATTATCACGTTGTTTGGAAATGCCTGACCTCACCAGAAATACGCCTTGTGTCAAAGGAAACTTCCTTCTGCGCAGTACGCTCGCTTGAGAAGTAAATTTGTCCCTGTGCACGATACAAAGGCGTGCGGACCGTGGAGGTTATAGCTCCACACATTCTTAACCTCGGCACTACATATGAGTGGTCAGATTTATACCACCTTAACCCTTCAGCATAGAAGTATGGAAGTGCTTTTATCAGGCATTATACTTTAATTCATAAAATTTCCATTCTTGTCAAAATCTAGAATTTATGTAGGTATTTCAATACTTCCTTCACATGCCTAGCGTGTGTGCTACAACAGGCACAGAACAGCGATAACGCCTCTGGCGTGTATTCGTGACGTAACCAGTTCAAGTTCCAGCCATGCTACCGCAAATACCTACCGATTCTTTTAGTGGCTTTACTCGGTTCTTCAAGACAAATGACGGTATGGTATCTCAAAGTAGGTCATGACAGCTTCCGTCTACACTCATTCCATTACGACGTCAACCCGACTTACTGGCGGTTTTATTACATGCATTTAATTTGAAAGGGCTACCACCGTGACAACCTGGGATTAATCAGAAGGATGAAGTTAACTTTATTGTTATTATTATGTCGATCCCTGTGGCAGCGCCGTCTAAGGTGTGGGTATGAGGGCGCTTGCTTGCCGTGGTTGCGGGTTCGAATCCTGCCGGGGATATGATGTCTGTCTCGTGTAAGCGTTGTGTGATGTCAGGTTGAGAAAGGTCTCTGCGTCGGGCTGACCACTCGTCCACACCACCGCGTGTGGTGTGGACGAGTGTGATCGTGGAGCCTGGATAATGAGGAAGCTCTGGCCCACTAGAGGCTGTTACCTCATTGAAAATTAATATTATTATTACTATTATTAACGGCGTCGTTAAACAAAATACAAAGAAGGAGAGACAAAATGAACCGCATTATTAATATCCCAAATTCGCCACGGCCGGAACTGTGGGCCTGTTACTGTACGACGTGTTTATTTCCAAATTTCCCGACCGTGTGCCGTTTACTGAACGCAAGGCAAACACAAATCATGTTTCGGTCTGGCACGACGTCTAAAAATGCCCGGGAATTATGAAGGTTCGAAGTTTCCGATATTTTGATTGTACGTAGTCACTCCAGCTATCTAGATAGGTTTCACCATTTTTATGGGCCACGAAGGCCCTTAGGGTGAGTAGAGGTATAGCTCTACTCTTTCTAGGACCTCGGCATTAGGTGGGGGTGGAGGTTAGCCCAACGCCCCAGCCGCCTCTACCCCGGGAAAGGCCCAGTACCCATTTGGCAGGGGACTGGGTGGGTCCCGGGGCCGGTCTGGACGGGCGGAAGATCTCGTCCCCATCGGGATTCGATCCCCGGACCGTCCAGTCCGTAGCCAGTCGCTATACCGACTACGCTAGCCGACCCACCCTCCACATATCTGCTGCGATTGTATACTGAAACAGATCAAGGTGGCTCCCCGACCGTTTCAATTCACCAAACTCTTGCCACATTCTATCTAATTTGTTACTCTCTGCGGACATTTATATTCCTTTACGTAACGCAGCATAACCTGTTTACAACCCACTCTGTAAAAACCCGATATGCAACAATAAAACAGTCTGTTTTATTGATACGTATCGGTATTGAAACAACGGGGATGACACTTTAAGATACGTCACATCATCCTCGTAGTCACCTCATTAAATCCACGACACAAGAACCCGGAGCTCAATACCGCAAAATAACGCCGCTGGTCACCAATCTGAGGCCCATTCATCTACCTACCGCCATAACAGCGTATTTTCTTAAGGTCTCGTCTTAATACTACGGTTGGTAGCAAATTCCGAACGCGCAACTCTGCTGCTACCACAGCCCACCACTCAGTCCGATTGCCAGTCGGTTAAATCTTACCTCCCCATACAAATGTAGCCGTTCCAAACAGGTTTCCACCACAAAGTTGTTTATTTGTAACTTGTCTCTTACAACAAGCTATCTATCATAGTTTTCTCAACTTCACTACCCTATCAATATCAGCTGACCTGCAGAAATCGCAACGTTTCTCTTTTGGGTTGAGTGAAATATAACGGCCGAGCAGGTTGATATAGCGACAGAGCTCAAGACTTTTATTCGCGAGAAGCCAGGTTTGAATCTCGGTCGAGATATTTTGTGGTATTAATGATGTCATAGTTTCTGTCATACCTCCAGATAAATACTGGGAAAGTATATCGATCCTTTCCAATTCATGATTCGCCAGTCGACCTACTATCAGCTACACTGAGAGCATCGCAAAGCAAACCATGAATACCTTTAAGTCAGGATAACCGGCGACCCAGCTGCAAGAAACTGGACATCCAAATTTTTTATGGTATGTAGTTAGACCGACTGTGTGACAAAACGAAGTATTACACGGAGCCAAGGAAGGAAGAAGCATCCTAAATGCAATAAATCGAAGAAAGGCTAACTGGATTGGGCATATCTTGCGCAAGAACTGCCTCCAAAAATACGTTATTGGCAGATATGTAAAAGAAAAGAGAAGACGAGGAAGAAGAAGACGTAAGTAGCTAATGGATGATATTAAGGGAAGGAAAAAATGGTGGGATTTGAAAGACGTAGAACTAGTTCACACTCTCTGGAGAACTTGCTTTGGAAGAGGCTATGGGTCTGTCGCAAGACAAAATGGCCAATGAATGTGCTGATATGCTGTGTAAAGGGGCATGAAGAAGTGTAGTCAAATCCCTGTTAACTGTTAAAAATATTTTCCCTTTTAACAAGAGAGATTTAGCGTTTACTATCCTGTCCATCAACATGCTGACGCTTGCAGCTGCGACAGATGGCAGTTCAACAACAAAAACAAATTCCGCGAAGAAGAGTTTGTTAAGTTTTTTAAAGTGTTTTTCTTCTTTTTTGAACAGTGTCGATGAGGCACCCGTTTTCCTTAGATATGACGCTGCGTCATTGGGTGATTTGACAATTTGACCCCTGAAGATATATGACTAAGTTGTCTCGGAATGTTGGGGACCAACTATCGAGGAATGCGGTGTCATATCGCAGAAAAACGGATAACCTTAAATTCGTGCGAAGTTTACTGCACGACGTGACGACTATTCGGAATATCGGTATTCAAGTCCTGGCTTTCCTCCGCCCATAACCGCATCCTGTTAAACAATGACTCATTCTGTATTCAAATAATCCTTGCAACAAGCGCAACGGAGCCGCACAAATTCAGCAGAAAGCCCCCGCTCTATTAATATACTCGTAACAAAAGAGATGTAAAACGAAATGAAGTCGGATATAGAACCAAGAAAAATGCGTCTTGAATAGTGTTTAATATATGGACTCCCTTAGCTTGTATGAAAAAGGCTGTCAATAAAACAAATCGAAGCTTGATATGTGCGATTCTTAAAAGCAAAGAAATTCCAGTCCTTTCTTTAGAGAAATTCAATTTATGGAAATAAAATTAAATTTGAATAAGATTAAACAGGACTGTTGAAAATCAAGGTGGTATGACGCACGGTGTTTAAGATACGGCAGACCACATTCCTCGACTCCATTAAGTTTAAGTACTTAAATAGTTACAAAATGTACTAACACGTTTTGAAATAAGTCTACATTCCGCTGACGGCCCAAAGCGACAGCCAAACAAATGAACTGCACGAAGCGGTTCTTAAATTTAATATAACTGCCGAGGAATTCGATACGCAAATCTCTGTGGGAAAGGGAAAGGTAGTGGCATTTGTAGGTAATAACCCAGCCAGAGAAACAAACAGTAAGATATATTTTTGAGAAGGGGGCCGGGATAGCGTAGTCGGTACAGCGACTCGCTACAGGCTGGACGTTCCGGGGATCCATTCCCAGTGGAGGGCGAGATTTTCCGCAGCCGTCCCGACCGGCCCACCCAGCCCTATGTACAATGAGTACCGGATCTTTTCTTGGGGGAAAAGTAGTCGGGGCGTGGTATTGACCACCCAAAATTATCTACGGCAGAGGTTAAAGAAAGAGTAGTTATACATCTACTCCCCCTCTGGGCCTTTATGGCCTGTTCTAGGGTGACGTTAATTTATGAAATAAATAATTCATGAAATAAAGATTTTTCACTAAATTCCGATGAAATTCAAAACTCGTACATATAGCTACAATTTCCGTAACTAAAATGTTGCTGACGACCCACTCTCACACATCATAGTAGGATACTACACTAAGGTAAAGCAGCCACAATTACAGACCTGGACAGGCACAGAGGATTCCAGGAAGTTAAGGTTCCAAGATTTCGTGACAACGGCACAGGATGGTGGTAGGTTGTCAGCCTTACGCACCGGCCGCCTTTACCCCAGGAAATACTCCTGGTGCTCACTTCTGTTAGAGGCTGAGTCGACCCCAGGACCATCAGGGCGATCAGAAGGATTTTATGTCAATGAAAAATCCACCGACACCAGCTGGGATCGAACCAGCGACCTTCCGATTTGTAGCACAGCACCTTAACCACTGTGCTACGGCGGGATACTACACTATTAAATCGAATTTTCCCAGAATATGCACGTTATGAACATGAAAATTTCTTTAAAGGTAACTCGATAGAATAAGCACGTGTACTACCTGGAAGCCTGAGGATCTGCATCACCGACTGAAACACAGACGCCTCCGGTTGCTTTTATAACGACAGATTTCTTTCATTTGTTTCTATAAGAACTCGCTATATGGAGACGAAATAACGACAGAATATCTACCCTTATGATGTCATATGGGTGTATATAGACTGCAATACTGACCGAATAATTCTCATAGGCACCTCCCATTGTCGTTCAGTGTTGCCATCTTTTTGTCTCTTCGTAAGTAATAACAGCAATTATTGTTGCATACAGACAGAATTATGACAGAATGACAAGTCTTTGCTTTTTATATAAGGACTATATCGATATTGGTTGCGAGGTCTCTTCTACCAAAAATAGAAAACAGAACAACAAATTTAGATAATTCTTTGTAACTCTAAGTCGGATATTGCAAAACAAAGAACGAGAGAAAATGTATTGATACTTCTTGTGGTGATGAAAAGCCCAGTAATGTTACAGGGAAGAGAAAACTGGATGCTAGCAGGAGGACAATTACGAGGAATGCAGCATATCTGTAAACAGCAGTGGGATACTTGATGAACAAAAGCAACAAAGTTATGAGAACAGAAATATAAGCAAAACATATTAGTGATGTGATCATACAGTACAGAAAAACAATTAGTAGGAAGACCACGCGATGAGATGTCAAGGTACACAGCTACCAAGTAGCAAGGGTATAGCAACAAAGTGAACGAACAATAATCGGATGGAACTAATAAGAGATGTGACGACTAAGACTGAGTCGGAGAAGACAGTTAGGTCTAAACCAAAATCCTATGAAGAATAAGGGATAAATCGGTGCAGTTCATAATATAGTGCGTTTCCCTTAACCAAGTGTAAACAGGCATGCATGAGGAACAATTTTAAACCTACCCAGGCTGCAAGCAAATTAAATTTACATTTTATTCAATAAATTGTTGTGTTCTATTAGAATTACTAACATTCTTTTATAGCAAGCATATAATAATGTATCTCTGATTCACTGTATGGAAGGAGAAATTTCACAGAAGAGACCGGCACTACTACTTTGCTACTTTATTGTGTAGTTTTATAATTTATAAATTAGCATGCTGCCCACTTTGGGAAGTGTTATAGGCTACACCTACGTTACATCGAGTTAATGTGGCCTAACGATACAAATGTTATAGTCTACACCTACGTTACATCGAGTTAATGTAGCCTAACGATACAAATGTTATAGTCTACACCTACGTTACATCGAGTTAATGTGGCCTAGCGATACAAATGTTATAGTCTACACCTAC
>Ga0136643_10003971_pt1 | contig 20169 bp, 16 predicted proteins | sample TergutLab28metaG_FD_96883 | JGI IMG/M metagenome (GOLD analysis project Ga0136643, IMG submission 96883) | Labiotermes labralis P1 segment gut microbial communities from Petit-Saut dam, French Guiana - Lab288 P1 (version 3) (version 3) | ecosystem: Host-associated > Arthropoda: Insects >...
ATGCTTTTGTTTTCACGCTTCTAGTTCTTATGTTTTGCTGTTAGAGTGGACGGTGGTGGTTGGAACTACTGTGCGTTCCGTCTGTTGCACCCAACACTTGCTGGACGCCGTCGCAGTGGCGATGCTGAAAAACTGGACGGAAATAGAAACGACTTAAGTAAAAAATGACATTCCCTTCACAAATAAGGGGTTTGGCGTTATAGACAGCAACCAGCCAAAGGGCATTTTACCTAAAATGAGAGTGCGTAAATTAAGAAGTGGCGTAGTTTGGAAAGGGCGTTAAGTAAAATGGGTGTAAAACTAGCGACCCCAAAACAAGGTATAGATATATTTTTTCCGGCTCTAGTTCTATTGATATTTTTAGGCAATCGCTTGCAGTAGGATGAGATGGACGGTGAATGTGGCATGCATGGGAGATAAGAGAAAACCTGAAGTAAAGAGACAACTTGGAGGAACAAGACGTAGATGGGAGGATAATCTGGGATTTAATCTGAAAGAAATAGGACGGAGAAGTGCGGACTGAATTAATATGGCTCAGGATAGGGGTAAGTGGGGGGGGGGCTGTTACGGACGCGGTATTGAACTTTCTAGTTTCATGAAACGTGAGAATTTCTAGACTGGCTAAGGAACCATCAGCTTTTGAAGAAGGGCTGCTTCATGGAGTTAGGTAACTGCGTAGGGAACTGAATTGCTGTTTCGTAGGAACGAAACGACACGAGAAAATACACTCTGTGGGCAAAGTGCGAAGTTCCTTAATTAATCTTAGAGAGGTCGCACATGTAGTTACTTCACTGTTTGAGAGAGTTGATATAGGCATGAACAGCAGCAGCAGCAAACACAACATAAGCAACAACACCCACTTGCTTTTCACATTTCTACTTATGTTACTGTGCTGGTGATGTTGATTGGTTCATTGCAATGATGACACTGGTGCGCAACGTACTTTGAACCTGTACCGTGAGAGCGACAGAAGGAACGACATAGCAGCTAATTTACTGGACTCGTGTTTCAAAACATTCGCGCTGCATTTCCATCTGTGACCGGGCAGTAGCCAGGCGCAATTGCGGCAAGGACGCAAGTCGTGAATATCAGCACCGGTACGTGCAGTTCGTGGTCGCCGCATATTGCTGTCGAATTTTAAATCCGTGTTACGTCGCAGGGCGCTCGCGTAGTTACCACTGAATTTGGGGTGGGGGGGGGGTCAAAATAACTGTCTTAACATATAATTTGCGGTACTGCAGACAGCTGCGGAGTGCTTAAGATTAGGCACCAATAGGTTCCAGTCTTTTTAAAATAATCATTCCGTCATAAATTAACGGTTAGACGCTTTGTAGTAAAAACGCAATCTTTTGAACCCCAGTGTACCACCAAGTTTAACACACAACAATTCTCCGTTCTGACCACACAGTGTTTTTGTTTTGTTTGTTGATCTCAGAACAAGCAGCGATTATTTCCCTACACAGCATTAACTGACTGGTTTTTATAAACGAGATATACAGTGTTTACTGCGCGGTAGGACTGGGTTTACGTGCAGTGTATGTTAAGCTTTCAAAGCCCAGTGGTCACTATATGTACCGCCAGTTTAACATTCAACAGTTCTACGTTCTGCCCACACAATGTATTTATGTGTTTTGTGTGGATCTGAGAACAAACAGCGATTATTTCCCAATACAACATTAACTGACTGGTTTTTATAACCGAGATATACAGTGTTTACTGCGCGGTACGGACTGGGTTTACGTGCATTGTATATTAACCCTTCAAAGCCCAGTGGTCACTATATGTACCGCCAGTTTAACATTCAACAGTTCTACGTTCTGCCCACACAGTGTATTATGTGTTTTGTGCGGATCTGAGAACAAACAGCGATTTTTTCCCTATACAGCGTTAACTGACTGGTTTTTATAACCCAGATATACAGTGTTTACTGCGCGGTACGGACTGGGTTTACGTGCATTGTATATTAAACTTTCAAAGCCCACTGGTCACTATATGTACCACCAGTTTAACACTCAACAGTTCTACGTTCTGCCCACACAGTGTATTATGTGTTTTGTGCGGATCTGAGAACAAACAGCGATTTTTTTCCCTATACAGCGTTAACTGACTGGTTTTTATAACCGAGACGGAGTGTGTTTACTGTGCGGTACGGACTGGGTCTTTTTATGCAATTCGGGTTAGTATCTTTGTTATTTTTGAAATAACTAAATAAATCATAAATACATATGATAAGATCGTCTGGCGGCATTGAACCCGCAGGTGGCGTGGCAGCAGTACAGTGTCTGCGGTGTGCTGAGGTCACAGAAGGAAGCCTCACGGTTGGTGTGCATGTGACCCTTACCTTCTGCCTGTAGTGTTCCCATTCTGTCCCCCAGGACTGTGTCAGCTAGTCGAAAGCGATCGTTACTCCCGAAGTTTAACATCAGAACGACTGAACTGCTGGATGTGGGAGACTGTGGATCCACGGGAATTTTTCCAGTGGCTTTGCTGTAGCTGAGCACTGTCTGCTTGTGAGGAGGGACTGCATGAAGTAAATCGGTTTAAGACACGCTGCGTACAACTAAGTAACGACAGTGTAACTGCGTGAGTGGGGAAATGGCAATAAGGCTGTACACACCGTCAGTGCGCAAATTGTTTGATCGTGAGTGGTGAGGTTTTAACTCTCGGCGCAGCGGTTTGATAAAATTCCGACAGGTTTGGAATGTTTTGCGCGACCAGCAGGTTGTGCAGCAGCTTGTAGAAACGTGTTGGACATGTTGGCGAGCTGCTGTTTTTCGCCACCAGTTCGTTGCTGATTGTCATACCGTTTTCATCTTCTTTCAGAACGTCACGTATGACTTTAAGTGGAGAATTCTGGCGCGATTTGTACAGTTACATCGCTGGCGACCGGAATTGCGGAAAGTGAAAAGTCATGTGTATAAACATAGCAATTTGAAGAATAATGGCTGCGACAGACTAGTTGAAAACTTGCGAGGAATGGAAGAAGGCGCTGACAGTGATGTGCTCAGAAAAACAAATGAGATTGCACGGAACATCGGAAACTGCTGACTGTGCGAAATCTGGCACGGGAACTGATGATATGTACCTACCTTGTGGTACTCTGACCACATACATTTCCTCAGGCACCACCTAATCCAGTTGGAAGGAAAATCTGCCTCCATGCCGTAAGCAAGACTAATTGCCAAGCAAGCGGCTCTGGCCATCCTTTCTTTATGAAATTTGCCAAGAAACTGCAGTTATCTTATCGTGTATGGAGGCAGTTGTGGAATAACACTGCATGCTGTCGCGTGGATTTGTTTGGCCCTGTACTGGGGATCAGACAGACTTTTGTTAGCAGATCTGCATGATGCAGCAGCACTGGCGTGGTGTTGAGAAGTGTGATAATTGGCAGCTACGGCCGACAGACAGGCTGGATGGCTGCAGCTGACGAAGGTCACAAATGCGAACTGCGAAGTTCATTCTGTTTGAATGATCAGAGGCACCGCAGCATGTGTCCTGCTGCCTGATACCGCCTTTTTCTGTAACCTGTAAAATGATATCACGAATTCCTTAATGCTGTGAAATGCGACATCTGTCCAACTGATATTAACAGATTCGGCGTTTGTTACCGTCAGAATAAAGAAGTAGGCTGCTTTTTCAGATATTTGAGGTTCGCTCAGCGGGGCTTTCTTTACTTTATTTAGGGGCATAAATACTTTTCTAACAGCACCTGCCACATCTGTTGTCCGATTTGGTTGAAACTTCGTGTAAGAGACCTGGACACAGTGCTGTTGAGCCATGGTCGCTCTAATGATTATCGGAACAGGGATGGCCGTACGTTTCGTACGTGAGTAAATCGAATTGCCTGTATGGTTCAGTGTGATATTTGCAGAGTAAAGAACGCCTTGGTAAATATTACGTATGTACGGTGTCACGGAATGCATCATGTGCTTTGCGGCTTAATATCGGCACTCGGAGCAGTTGGTTCACGCAGGTGCAATTTTCACGTTGCGTGATTCTGCTTGCAACCAGTTTCTTGGGTGTGCTCACCGCCTGCACAAAACAAGCTAGTGCTGGTTCAGTTTCCATCCTCACTTAGCATCCCCACAGCCTGACTGCGTCGAGATTTTCAACGCTTCCCCCTGTACTCTCTTTTTTGTCCCTATCGGCTACGAGGGAACGAAGAGCATTAAAATAGTTCCAGAGTATGCTGGCGAAGTGAAGAGGAAGAGAAGCATAAAGAAATAGTGTTCTTGGGTGGAAGGGCTGTACATTGTTTCACACGAACAAGAATTAGTGAGTGTTGTTAGCAACTTGTTTGGGTAGTACATTTGCTGTGAGTGTTGTTACCGGGATTTTGGGTTCAGTACACCCATAATGAGTGTTGTTGCCGGTCTTTTGGTTCAGTACACTCGGAATGAGTATTACCGCCGTTGGTTCAGCACACTCTTGTTGAGTATTGACGTTGGTTCTTTACACTCATAATGAGCGTTGTTGCCGGTCTTTTGGTTCAGTACACTCGGAATGAGTGTTATTACCGGGATTTTGGGTTCAATACACCCATAATGAGTGTTGTTGCCGGTCTTTTGGTTCAGTACACTCGGAATGAATATTACCGCCGTTGGTTCAACACACCCTTGTTGAGTATTGACGTTGGTTCTTTACACTCATAATGAGCGTTGTTGCCGGTATTTTGGTTCAGTACACTCGGAATGAGTATTACCGCCGTTGGTTCAGCACACTCTTGTTGAGTATTGACGTTTGTTCTTTACACTCATAATGAGCGTTGAAGCCGGTCCTTTGGTTCAGTACACTCGGAATGAGTGTTATTACCGGAATTTTGGTTCATCAAACTTGCAGTGAGTGTTATTACCGACTTGTTTGGTGCAGTACACTCGCCACTCATCTCCCGTTACCGAAAAGTTCGCCTTCATGATGTTTCGTAATCCAAAGTTCTTCGGAGGCTGTTTTGTTCTAACCTGCGCCATGGAAGAGTGTGAGAAGCTGACACTTGTGTAGACTTTCAGAGAATTCTGACATTTGATACAACCCTTGTGTCTATTGTTCGATGTAGCGTTATGTGCTTTTGTCCGGTCAATGGATCGTAAAAGCGGTCATTTTCGTCTTGTGGTCAGCAGTTCAACTTGCTGGTTAGAGGGGGAAGGGGTGAGGACTGGCACATAGGGACAGTTGTGTACTGGTTGTTAGGAGGAACTGTGATATTCAGTGTGCAGGTTGGTTGTACGTTCTGCCCGCACATTGTGTTTATGTATTTTGTGTGGATCTGAGAACAAACAGCGATTATTTCTCTATACAACATTAACTGACTGGTTTTATAACCGAGATATAGTGTGTTTACTGCGCGGTACGGACTGGGTTTACGTGCAATGTGTATTAACCCTTCAAAGTCCATTGGTCACTATAAGTACCGCCAGTTTAACATTCAACAGTTCTGCGTTCTGCCCACAGAGTGTATTTATGTTTTGTGTGGATCTGAGAACAAACGATTATTTCCGTATACAACATTAAGTGACTGGTTTGTATAACCGAGAGGGAGTGTGTTTACTGCGCGGTACGAACTGGATCTTAAATTGTAATTCAGGTTAATCTTCGACTTTGTTGAGGCACCAAACACAGTGACGCACTCATCAATATGTACATGCTGTTGTTTCTAGAAGAACAAACGGGCGAATCCTGGGAAGCCTCCAAAATGAAATGCTTTTTCAGAAATACGTTAGAGTTTGATAGAAAGATACTTCAGTTTGCCCCATGGGTTGTTACTGTCGTGGTTCAATAATTTGGAGTTTAAGATCCGTAACTGATATCATCGTATAAGACGATATGTCATCCACGCTTGTTAAAATAGTTGCTGGTGCGTGGGTAATTTAATTTATTGTAACTTGCTGGTATAATTGGAAGGAGAGCGTTCGGCGTTGTCGCCTGCTTGAAGCAGTTGACATGCGAAGGCACCGTGAAGGTTCTTGCGCCATGATTACACCCCAGAAGCACCAAGTTCATTGCTACGAAGCATTACGTTTCTACTTCACAGAAACGCGTGTTCGTCGCATTTTATGTGCGTTCGGAATTTATCGCTGTTTTTTTGTGCTGATGCAGTACGGGCCAAATTGCGGAGATTTCTGATGTCAAACTGGGTGGTAGAACCTAAGTATATTTACAGTTGCACTTTACTTCTGTAAAGCCCGGTCGTAACAACATGTACCCTGTACGGAACATTAACCGACTCCGCATTTTGTCCACGCGTTACATTCGTGTGATTTTCACTACAAACAACATTATCAACCGGTTGGTTCTTGTACTTCGAAAGTGCTGTGTTTTGAGTTTCTGTACGCTGAAATCGCCGCTAGCCTTCAAGGGCTGTGCCATGATTCAGGCGTTCTGTCGCCGTCCTGTCACCACGAAGACCTGGTTTCGACTTTGTCCATGAGACAGTGTTGAACACACTGGCACTGGGACAGATTTTTTCGAGCCCCTCGGCTTTCCCCTGTCAGTATCAATTCACAAATGTTGCATACTCATCTTCTGATCAGAAGGAGAAGCGGTCGGAGACTTGACAGACCAGTGCTGTTTGTGGCACCCTGCAGCACTGCAGCAGTGTGTCATACCGGCAAGCCTGGCAGCACGTCAGCCACCATATCCACCTGCTTTTGTCAGGCGCGTGGATTTGTGTCTGCCTAGAAGACTTTTGTTTTTTGTTAGTTTTTTTTTGGGGGGGGGGGTTAGAATTTCTGAGATGCACACGTGGAAGCGTCTGTTATGTTCTGCAAGCTGCAGTGACTCAATATGTAACTCCATATCACATTTGATTCCTAAGTGCAGGCACTCTAAGGGAAGTAATAAAATATTTTTACACGTAAGACGCAGTCAAGAATTAGGACAGCACGATCAAATGGATAAGTGAAGATACCAAAATGGAAACGCACTTCATTGTTACATCTTGCGTGCCTTAATTCTCGAGTTAAATTCAGACACGGTGTTTACTGTTAGGTACGGGCTGAGGCTGAGGAAACAGTTAATCATCGATCATGTTATAGAAGAGAAAGGGTGTGTTCTCTGTTAGGGTGAAGAAATGGCGTGAGAGTCGAGCATGTTATACATTGCAGTGCCGACGGTGGGGATAGGGAACAAAAGGCCGTGGACGTCGTGGAATAACGCGTGAATAATTGTTTATATTTGCCACTAATCGATCAGCATAGATTACGCTCGATGAATACAGTTTCTGTCAAGTAAGAACGAGTAGTGAGTAAATAGCACGCATCATCGGCTTGACAAACACACACCGGTGATTTGTGTGCTGTGTGACACATTTACCGATAGACCGTGTTAAACTGACGAGTGGCCAATGTTTGTACAAGTGCACTGTAGGCCTTTCCGCAAATGACGGATGTGTGTTAGATGTTGAAGTCTTGGGAACTTGCTGTAGACTGTGGTGTTGTCGCAGGCTATACAGAGATGGTGGTGGTGGTGATGATGATGATGATGATGATTATGGTGGTGGTGATGATAACCCGTTTCCTGTTACAGATGTCCTGACAGTGGGCCGCTCAGGGGCAGCAGGATGACAGCTCCTGACGAGGACTATGGGCGGCGGGAAAGACTGCTACTGCACCACTCCCACCAGTACCCGCCCCCTGGTCCCACGCCCTCTCCTGGGGCTGGAGAGCGGTACATACCAGCCCCAACACCACCCCCGGGGGATCGTTACATCCCAACATCTGGCGAGCGCTATCTTCCGTCATCAGGCGAGCGTTACCACCAAAGTTCCTCGGCGGGCGACAGGTTCCTGGCGACTTCAGGTCCTGCAGATCGCTACCTGTCTCCTGCAGACAGATTCCTTCCAACCGCTTCTAGTGTCACGAGCGACCGATATCTCCCTCCACCTGCTCCAGCACCGAGCGACCGGTTCCTTCCACCCTCTACACCGGCTCCTGGTGAACGTTATCTACCACCACCGCCATCAGCGACACCTGGCGGACCGGGTGACCCTTACATGCGCCGTGATCTGGGTTACCATCACCACTACCGACTTCCACACCCTTCATACCATCCCCATCACCCCCATCACCAGTACCACTCACACTACCACCACCAACGTGCTCTGCCCGTCGCTCCGCACCACCGCTCGCTTAACTACCATGCCCACATGGCACCTTCACCAAACAGGAACCATAACAGATGTTGCCCTTCGCCAAGCCACTACGGTCCTTCGGCAGATCCTCCCTACATCCTATCTTCAGCAGGAAGTGCAGGAAACGGATCTGCAGCTAATACTCCGTCAGCTTCCGGTTCAGGCAGCGGAGGAACTTCCGGTGTTGTGATGTTGGCTACAGTTACCGGAAGTGGCACAGCGCCTGGGACGAGCTCGTCGTCGTCAGCGTCTCCAGGGACAGTACCGTCGGCAAGTGTTAGTACCACGCGTGAATATATGACGTCACCTTCGCCATTGTTGTCTCATCGTGGACGGACGCCCCCGTGTAGTGTTGTGTCTCAGCGGCCTTCCGTTTCCGGTAATAACGTAGCATCTTCCGCATCGAACGCTCCCGTTATCGAGTATGTTGGTGCAAGTGGCGGACGACATGTGTCAACCCCTACACCACCACCGTCAGCAATATTGCCGCGTTGTGGTAGTTTGGGTAGTTGTGATCTAGGAATTGAAAACCCGTTGTGTAGCAGTGGCGATGCTATCAGCAGCAGCACAGGCAGTGTCGGCACCATCAGTCACCATCAGCATCACCATCACCACAATCACCTCCAACAGCAGCCCCCTCAGAGAAGAGGGTGCAGTGGGGTGCTCGAAACGTTCGACCCTCAAGGCTCGACTGTGTCCCTGTGCTGCGGTAACAGTCGAAGGTACCCGATACCTCAGCAGCCAGTGAACGCTTCTGTCACTTCTGCAGGTGACATGACACCGTGTGTCACCACAACGGCTCCAAGCATCACCAGACCAGAATCAAGGCAGTCCTTAGCTGCGTCAGCAGCCACCACGCCATCTCATCCACCCCTGCAGCACAGCACCCCGCATCACACAGCTGTTTGGTGAGTCCGAGCAATATAATCCGTTGTGTCAGTTGATCGTTAGCTGTCTCATCCACACTAACACAACACTCGAACATCGTGGTTCGCTTATTATTATTATTATTATTATTATTATCATCATCATCATCATCATCATCATCATCATCATTATCCTACGACATATTTAGGTCATCCCATTCAACGAGGATACAAGTACATAAATGGAAAATTGTAAATTGACCTTAAATATTGCAGTATGTGATTGTTAGTAACAGTACCACGAAGCTAACAGTAGCACGCCGCTAGCAGTAGCACACCGCTAGCAGTAGCACACCGCTAGCTGTACCACGCCGCTAACAGTAGCACACCGCTAAGAGTAGCACACCGCAAACAGTACCACGCCATTATCAGTACCACGCCGCAAACAGATGTCGTATCAATATTGCCAGTTTCATGATTTATGTCCTCACAAGTAGATGTATAACACGCAGAAACTTCTTTAGCTTCATCTTTATAATACTTCGGATTTTAGTTGCATATTTTATGGAATTTTTTGTGTTTCCTTTCCATGTTAAGTGGATCCCTGTCACCAGCGCATGGTGCGTCCTGAGGTTGCGGACGGAGGAACGGCGCCCAATATGGAGGGTAGCTGCGAATATACGAATAAATAATAGCGTACAGCCGACAACGGGTGGTCCCCAGCTTGGGGTGTGGGCGAGGTGCTAACAACTCCTCACCGTAAAAACCGGCCTTGTTACGAAACAAATACATGTGGCTCGGGCCTCGCCTGATCTTTTGGTACGACCAAAGCATTGGAAAGGGACATGAGATTTGGTACATGTAATGTTAGGAGCTTGTATAGGTCAGGTTCACGTGCAGCAGTAACAAGGGAATTAGCAAGGTATAAATTAGATGTAGAGGGTGTGCAGGAGGCTAGGTGGGACAAACGGAGCACAGTAAGAGCAGGGGATTATATTTGTTTTCAATGGAAAAGGAAACGAAATAATCAGTTGGGAACGGGATTTATTTACACCACAGAATAGTATCAGCAGTTAAGAGAGTAGAGTTTGTTAGTGATAGAATTCGTATATAGTTCTGAGAGGTCGCTGGTGTAATATGATTGTTCTTTATGTGCATGCACCAAGTGAGGAGAAATGTAATGCTTCAAAGGACAGTTTTCAGCGGAATTAGAGCAGGTTTTCCGTAATTTTCGTAAGTAAAATATAAGAATTCTGTTAGGAGATAATAATAAAAAATTGGGGGGAGAAAATATTTTCAAACCGATACTTGGGAATGAGAGTCTACATCAGGATAGTAATGATAATGGTGTTAGAATAGTAAATTTTGTCATATAAAAAAATCTGGCTGTTAAGAGCACGATGTTCCCGCACCGCGACATTTACAAGTACACCTGGGCCTCTTCTGATGGGAAGACTCACAACCAGATTGATCACATATTGACAGATAGGAGATGGCATTCGATTATACTCGATGTAGGATCTGGCAAGGGTGCTGAGTTTGACACTGACCCCTATCTGATGGTTGCATGACTTAGGGAAAGATTGGCGATAAGTAAACAAGCAGCATAGCAGTGTTATGCCGAGATATTTAATTTCATGAAGCTAAGTGAGCTGGAGGGTAGAAAACAGAATCAGATTAAGATCTGAAAGAGGTTTGCAGATTTAGAGAACGTAAATGATAGCGAGGACATAAATAAGGCTTGGGAAAACATTAAAGAGAATATCAAAACCTCAGCTAAAGAGAGTCTAGATCTGTACGAATTGAAACAGCGTAAACCATGGTTCGATGAAGGAAGTTTGTGATTTGTATAGATCAAAGAAAGCAGGCTAAAATGCAGTAGTTACAGGATACGAACCAAAGCAATATGGATAATCTAATCAATGTAAGACATGAAGCTAGTAGACATTGCAGGAAAAAAAAGAAGAAATATCTGAGAGATAAAATTGACGACTTGCAAGTAATAAATAAGATAAAAAATATCAGAGACATCAGTGACTTTAAGAAGGGTTACCAGCCTAGAACTGATATAGTAAAGGATGAGAAGGGTGATTTGGTTACAGACTGCCACAGTATTTTGCCCTGGTGGAGGAACAGTTTCCCTCAATTGTTGAATGTACATGGGGTTAGTGCTGCTAGGCAGACCGAAATACAGACAACAGAGCGACGGGTGCGTGAGCCGAGTGTCTTTGAGCTTGGGATGACAATTTAAAAACTAAAAAGACACAAGTCGTCAGATATTGATCAAATCCCATCAGAACTGGTTAAAGCACGGGGTAGAACAGTTCTCTCTGAGATTCATAAAATTATTAATTCTGTTTGGAAGAAGGAGTCGATCATTGTGTCTAATTACAAGAAGGGTGATACAACATATTGTAGTAATTATAGGGGCATATCACTTTTGTCAACTACGTACACAATTTTAGCCAGTATCCTGCTCTCCAGGTTTACCCCATATGCAGAGGAAATTATTGGGGATCATGAAGGTGGATTTCTACGCAACAGGTCATCTACTGATCATATATTCTGCATTCGTGAAATACTCTAGAAGTAAAATGAGAATAAAGTAAAGCAGTTCTTTGGCTATTTATGTACTTCAAGAGAGCTTATGTTTCAGTTAGGAGTGAGGTTTTGTATAATATTCTCATTGAGTTTGATATCCCCATGAAACTGTTGAAGCGAATAAAAATGTGTCTGAATGAAACCTATTGCAGAGCCCGGGAAGGCAAGCATCTGTCTGACAGGTTTCCTATTAAGAATTGTTTGAAAGAAGGAGATGCTTTATTGTCGTTGCTTTTTAACTTTGCTTTAGAGCACGCCAGGTAAACCAAGATGGCTTGAAATTAAATGGTACACATCTGTTTCTGGTTTATGCTGATGTTAATATATTGCTCGGAAGCGTACATGCTATAGAGAAAAAACATACGCTCTAGTAGTCGCTAGTAAGTACATTGGAGTAGAAGGAACTGCTGATAAAACTCAGCACATGGTCATGTCTCGAGATCAAAATGCAGGACAGGACGAAGTCACAATATGAAGAGTGATAATAGTTCCTTTGCAAGGGTGGAACAGTTCACCTATTTGGAAGCAAACTTAACGAATCAAAAATCTATTCACGAAGAAATAAAGAGCAGATTGAAGTCAAGGAATGTTTGCTATCATTCGGTGCAGAATCTTTTGTCTTCCAGTTTTTGCTATCCAAAAATATGAATATTAAGGCACACAGAACTATAATTTTGTCTTGTTTTGTATGGGTGTGAAAATTGGTCCCCATCGTTGAGGGAGGAACGTAGGCTGAGGATTTTTGAGAATAGGGTGCTGAGGAGAATATTTGGGCCTAAGGGAGACGGTGTGACGGGAGTGTAGAAAACTACGTAATGAGGAGCTTGCTGATCTGTACTACTCACCCAATATTTTTCGGGTGAGCAAATCGAGAGGAATGAAATGGGCAGAGCATTTAGCACATATGGGGGAGGGGACAGGTGCATACAGGATTTTGGTGAGGAAGCCTGCGGGAAGGAGACCACTTGGAAGACTTAGGCGTAGATGGGACGATAATAATAAAATGGATCTTCAGGAAGTGTGATGTGGGGGGGATCGACTGGGTTGATCTGGCTTAGGATAAGGACAAGTGGCGGGCACTTGTGAATGTGGTAATGAACCTTCGGGTTCCATAAAATGCGGGGAATTTCTTGACTAACTGAAAACCGGTTGGCTTCTCAAGAAGGTCTGTGCTCCATGGAGTAAGTAAGTAATTAAGTAAGTATTATTGCTTTATTTGGAATAACGTACAGTGCAGTTAGTCAGGTTGATCAGAAGCCGACGCCTCCTCAACAGGACAGTTTTCCATATCTGTGTTTGTATCCTGTACTTGACGATGGGTATTGGAACGACTGAAACAGTAATCATTGAACTTATAATGATGGGGTGTTGTGCTTGTGTGGATTAGTTTTCTGATGAGAACTGCGCTCTTCTGGGCTATTACGCAGCTAGTAGTGGTAATTCCTTACCGTCGTTTCGGGACAACCTATCGGTCTCATCTTAAAGTGTCAAGGCGGATAGGCTGTCCTGAAACGACGGTAAGGAATGACAACAACTAGCTGCATAATAGCCCAGAAGAGCGCAGTTGCTGCACGTGGTTAGGATGTTAATACGAAAATAGATCTTAGATCACGGGTGCAGAAATTGCTGGCGCCAAGTCGCCGTGGCGACTAAATTGTGTGCAGTGGCGCCTAATATTTATGGGCCCTCAGTGTGCGACTGGCTTCATGGCGCCTAGAGTTTTAAGGTGGCTTCTAGATTTTTGGAAAATTTGTGCACCCCTGTGTAGATATCTTTTAACTGAATTATTTTTCACGGTGTTACTCGCATACTTCTTTCAGCAAGAACCATTAGTGTACACACGTGAATATTAATGGTACTGTCCTCGACCGACGAGAATAGCTTTGACCTTGACAGCGCGAGCTACGTCCTTCCGGGCTAACATTGCGAAGAAAGAGAGAATTCATGTTAAGAGCCTAATTGACGGTCGCAATTTGTTAGGCGTTCCGTTTATAAAAGTCTGCAGTCAGGGTTTTGATAGCTGTAACCGTACAGGACACAACAGAAGATCTTAGTATTTACGCACATGCGTAAGACACATTTGCATCTCAGCCCAGTGTGTTCAGTTACGCGTCATAACATCCCATACTCTGCGAACCCCCATGTGCTCCCACTACGAAGGTCAGCGCCATTCTCGTGAGTCGACGACATTGCTCCCGGATTTAAGTAGCAACATGTTTCGGCAGTCAGCAGAGCACCGCAAGGAAAATACTGTTGCGTTTAGGCGGAAAATTACAGAGTTTTGCACTAACTGTATCCTGCATTACACACGGTAAAATGCAATAGGTCTCCTTTCACTTCGTCGGACTAGGGCGCTTTTGCGAACACGGTGGTGAACCCTGCAGGTGGCCGTGCTGTGCTTCAGGCGGTTAGCCGCTTGCTTGGGACCAATCACAGGCCAGTCTGCGCAGTTGTGGTGGACACAGCAGCGCTGGGACATGTTTTTCTCGGCTTTCCTTGTCAGCATTATTCCGCCTATGTTCCGTGCTCATTCATTTATCACCGACACTCCATAGCCTGATGTTAGCAGCTCACAGCTTCGTTGAATTAGACGCTTTGAGATAAGATGCGACCGATGTCTGCATTACCCCACTGCAAGTGTCGTTGCACTATGGAGACAGACAAGAATTTAGGATGCTGTGTTGCTGCCAGCCAGGATACAGCAGTTTGCGTGGTTCCTCTCAGTAACACTGAGTGTCTTCACCGTCATTACACACATGTTCCACGCTTATGCTGCTATAGTTACCACACATTGCCAAGGAGATGTGAAATGTGCCTTGAACCCGGTGGACTACAATTTGAACACTTTCTGTAGCTCCTAATTGTCACTTTCTGATGACTGGTGGTCTTCAGCAAAATACTTCTGGCATTCTGTATACAGTATGTCTAGGCTTGTTACTTGTGGAAGTGTACAAACAGATGCAGATTACGTTCATTAAGTCGCTACGTTTACCCTTTGTAGCCCAGTTGTCACTATACTCGTATGTAAAAAGTAAAGCAGTCCCATTACAGGCCTGGAGTGGCCCAGAGGGTTCCAGGAAGTTAAGGTTCCCAGATTTCATGACGACACTTGATGGTGGTAAGGTTGTCAGCCTTACGCACCGGCCGCCTTTTACCCCCAGGAAATGCTCCTGGTACTCATTTCTGTAGAGGCTGAGTCGACCCCTATCACTATATATACCCCAAGTTTAACATTCAACAATTCAGCGTTCTGCCCACACAGTGTATTCATGTGTTCTGTGTGGATCTGAGAACAGACAGCGATTATTTCCCTATACAGCATTAACTGACTGGTTTTATAACCGAGACGGAGTGTGTTTCTATGTGACACCCGTTGTGTTAGGATAGTATAATATACAAAATTCTCGTGAGTCGAAACAAAACTATATTTAGACAACAGAGTTTGTGTATCCACAAGAGCGACATGTTTCGACCTAGGATAGGTCATTGTGAAGCTTATAACAATTCTAAAAAAACACACTGATTAAGACAGTGCGCAAGTAGCAATTTGATTACACAGGTCTTATACCAGTAAAATAAGTCATGCACTCACAGCTTTTTAAGAACTTGACTGTCAAGGGAAACATCAGGTTACAGGAACTGTAGCAATTCTTAAAAAAACTCTGATTGCATGAATTATTTTACGTGTATATGTATTGTGTAAACAAACTGCTACTTGTGCTCTGTCTTCATCAGTGTGTGTTGTTCAGAATTGCTGTCAGGTTGAGAATGAAACATGTCGCTCTTTTAGACACGTAACTTTGTTGTCTGAATATAGTTGTGTTTTGACTGATACAGATGTATATAAGACAGCGTGTGTTTACTGCGAAGTGCCAACTGCATATATATGTGTGTGTTTGTGTGTGGTGTGTGTGTGTGTGTAACACAAAGTCAAACAGTACGGATAGAGTTAAAGAATCAGCTAGACAGATGGCGTTGCTGTGCATGTGGGTTGACGATCTCCGGATGACCGTGCGCTCGCTGTAACGCACACACACTCACCTGATAGACACATCAGTCTCCTTAAGCGAAGTCATGCTATCGCATTGTGAATCTGCCTAGACGTGTAAATGGAGCTTGCATAATACATATCAGTGTGCGCCACATGTGTGTTCGGAATGTGTGTGTGTGGAGTTACGTTTGTTTGGACGGTGAGCTGCAGCAGGGGTGGTTGTGAGTTTAAACAGTATGCTGCAGTAATGAATAATTGTGTAGAAGAAACGCGGCGGGCAAGTATAAATGCCTGGGGCGACAGTTATTATTAAGGTGGCTGGTTTGTACGTGCAACCAGCACCGTGTGACGTGTCAGGACAATTCTCTTGGCGCACGTTGTCAGGCCAGATTGCTGGCTAGCTACAGTCCGCCATACTGTGCACAGCTGCTCTCGGCGCTGTGTGGTCGCTGCTAAACATTTACTGTGCTGGGAGTACGTCAGAGCTTCTCAAGCACTGGACGTTTCTGAAACGTACAGAAAACGTTTGGTGGTGCGTGCGCAGTGCTGTGTGTGTCGCCACTCCGCCACCGAGCGAAGTAATCTGGCCACTGCAATACGAGAGCTTTTTAATATTAAAACCGTGAAGTGTAAGAACTGTAGGTGGCAGGGTACACTGCATTACGATTGTATGCGTACTGTTGCGGAACACTGTGTATATGGCAGGCTTAGGATGTGATATGATATATTTATTTACTGCGGTTGGGTTTCGACCCGGTGGCAGCGATCGGTAGACTTGTACAAAAATATGAAAGAGACAGCTCTATACAAAAGGAGATACAATACACAAAGCAATACGAAAGAGAGAGAGAGAGAGAGAGAAAAAACAAACGTAAAAATAATATTAAAAAATGTAAGTCGAGTAATTATAAAATAACAAAGAGAAGCAAACAGTAATGACACAACGTACTGCACAGAACCTACATACAGCTACATAACCACATATCAAACGATGATATACACGTTTCACCAAAGACATTCACTTCAATTCACTTCACTTCACTCCCCATTCTTCACTTCCTTCCACTTTTGGACGTTTCGTCACCACGCCCAAAAACCCTTCACTTCTTATCACAATTACTTTCCTAACCCTCTATCTAAAAATATGTGATTTGCGGCGGAAAGTCGCTAGTGCCTGTGCAGGAAGTTGGTTCCACGGTTTTTAATTTTACTATTCACAAAGCAGTATTTACCGATATCTGTTCTTTGTTTCCTGGCCCTAATTTTACGATCGTGATCATCCCTGCTCAGGTTGCATGGTCCCTGTAACCTGTCTCCTGTAGCTTTCCATGCCCGTTCTGCGATGAATGCTTTGAACAGGGAGCAGTTGGAGCTTTCTTCCTACGCTGCGCCAAGGTTTTCCAGACCGTATATTACGTACGATTTGCAAATTTAGCGGCTTTCTTTTGCACACGGTCTAACATTCCCTATACGGCCACAGCACGAAGCCCCATCTTCAAGAATCGGGCCCACTAGTGACGTGTAGGCTTTTCGTATTACAATTTCCCTTTTTAAGAACACACATTATGAAATGAAGTGCTTTCCAGGTTCTTTATGCTGTGTAATTAACCCGATAAGCCCAGCTTAAATCGCGGCTTAAGATTACTCCTAAATATTGGCAGCTGCTTGTTTCCGGAATTATTTGGTCCTCCAAAATATAATTCAGAGGATACTTCACCTGAGCTCTCGTGAAGCGTACGGCTTTACTTTTACCTGAATTTATTTTCATCGCTTTCCCTACTGCCCTTTCCCCCAGTCTGTCCAGATCTATCTGCAAAGTTTCTATGTCCCTTTCATTCATGATTTTCCTATACATTATACAGTCGTCTGCGTAAATTCTTACAGTTGACTCCAAGTTCCTCCAAATATCATTTACGTACGCGAGGAACAGAAGTGGGCCCAATACGCTCCCTTGCGATACCCCTGCGGTTACTTTGACCTCCTTGGGTAGTTGTCCTCCTACTCTGACCCTTTGTGTACGACCTAAAGGGAATTCACTGACCCATACGACTACCCGCGAATCCACTCCCAAGACCGCAATTTTCATAAGCAGCCGATCGTACAGAACTAAATCGGAAGCTTTTGAAAAATCAATTATAATTCCTGGCTCCCTCATCAGGGAGTCAGCTATGTCTTGCAGACTGTAACTATTTGACTTTCGCACCAGTATCCAGGTCTAAACCCATGCTGTCCCTCGTATAACCACTTACTCGTATCCAAGACTTGCCTTAGGTATCATGCTATGGCGTGTTCATTGCTTGCACACCACTGAGTTTAAAGCTGACCGGCCTGTAGCTTGTGACTGCCGATCGATCCCCCTCTTCTAAATAGGAACCACTGTGGCTCTTTTCCAGTCACCTGGGTTAGTAGCATTGTTAACTGTTATGTACAGAAATGATGGCTTGCACGTCCAGTTTTAGTATTTCGCCAGGAACGACGTCCGGCCCTACTGATTTGTTTCTCCCGATTGCTGCTTGTCGCTTCCTAATCATTTTAGTGTTAATGGTTAAGGGTTCACTCGAGTGAGTTGATTGTGTTTGCGGGACGTTTCGCTCGCAGCCGAATACAGAAGTATAATAGGAAGTAAGGGCGTTGGCCTCTTCGTTAACCTCGATCATCGGGATTTCCACCTTTCGTGAGCTCCCGTTTTAGTAACCTTGTTTCGACCTTTCATGACCGGTTGCGACGAATGATACGAGACCACGTTGCTAAGAGTGGGCTTGATCCACTGTCCCGCAATTGCTGATTGGTTTTCATAACCGAGACGGAGCGTGTTTACCGCGCGGTACGGACTGGGTCCTTAGATACTAGTATAATTCCAGTCAATCTTGCACTTGCAGAGGTAACCGTGCTCCTGGTGACTGCTTCAGTCCCACAGTGCTCTTGTTACCGCGGTTATAATTTTGGGTGCTTGAGAAGAGCAGAGATGTGTAGAATAGGAAATGATGGAAGAAAGGGTGGACAATTTTTTCAAAACTCTAGAAGCCAGGTCGAAATTCCAGGCACCACAAGGGTGACGCGAAGCAATGTCCGTACTGAGGAAACTTAGTCGCCCGCTGTGCTGTGAGCGGTTGGTTAGGTGGGCTGGCGTGGTACGAAGAACGAGTGACAGCAAGTGATACCCGATGACTGTAAGGTAAAATAATGACACTTACTGGAAGATTTGGTGGGGGAGAGAGTAGTGGGAGAGATGAGAACCGTTTGATTTCTTAAAGAGGTGAGTTGGGAGAAATGGCATTTACTTTGTCAGTAGATTCCCTGTCTTCGGCCGCTCGCCCTTATGATAATTGCTATGATATGACAACACTCTTTATTCTAATTCTCACCGGTATCCGAAAGGTCAAACTGTTTTGAAGGTTCCCAGGCTTCTTCTGCCTAGCTTTCTCATAAGAGCAGAATGTAGATGAATATCAGTGTGTAGCACTAGTGGAATTATATTGACGGGAAAATCTAAGTACTGGGAGAAAAATCTGTCCCAGTGCCACTTCGTCCTCACATAGACTGGCCTGATATCGAAACCGGGCCCCGCGGTGAGAGGCCGGCGACTGATCGATTGAGGTTCATATAAATAGCGTAGAAATCTTTAGTTCTTACCGCCCAGAGAGCGCACAGGGTCTCCGTTACAAAACCCCATCAGGTAATTGTGCTTAGAAAAATAGCTACTGTTCATTCTGGGAGTCATAGATAACATAAATGCACAGTTTGGGCAAAGTGTGAGGTTGCGATTTTGAGACAGTTTGTTATTTGCTTAGTGTTGCGTTTTCATTGCTTAAGTCCCGCGGAATGCGGGATTTAATTTAAATTAAGGCCGCCCGAGATAACAGCGTGGGACTACAGATTACACATTCCGTTTATATCTAATTTTGCACGGAGCAACTTCCGTTCATGCACTCTTAATTGAGAAAAACCTGTCGCTTTATCGTGAGATTCAAACAATCTGCGAAGCCGCGAGTTGCACCTGCGTGAAAACCAATCGCTAAAGTAAATAGCTGATCGACTGAATAGGAACCCCTTCATTTGTGACAAGCTTGTAGTCGCTTAGTTTGTCAGGAAAGCCTCCTCCTTTAAGGAATAAGAGACATCATTGCTCGTGGTCCTGATCTAGAAGAATTCACACGCTCATACTCTGAGATTCACCTTAATATTGTACTCTATCAGTAAATTACCGATGATTTACATCCGAATGTGGCACCGGTCACGTGGCTGTGTCGCTGTCTTGTGTGGTGCCGTACAGCGACGAACAACTTTCAGCGCTTCAAGGCTAAGTTAACCTAAATTTTATTTAAATATCCAGGCTGTACCGCACAGTAAACACTCTGCATCTCTGTTATAAAAACGAATCAGTTAGTGCTGTATAGGGATATAATCGCTGTTTGTTCTCAGATCCACACAAAACACTTAAATACATCGTGTGGGCAGAACGTAGAATTGTTGAATGTTAAACCTGGCTTTGAGGGTTAATTATCGTTAAACATTCCGTCCGTACCGCGCAGTAAACACTCTCCGTCTCTATTATAAAAACCAGTCAGTTAATGCTGTATAGAAAT